>Ga0272442_10000112_pt1 | contig 133435 bp, 128 predicted proteins | sample SSMForm2O_FD_200262 | JGI IMG/M metagenome (GOLD analysis project Ga0272442, IMG submission 200262) | Marine sediment archaeal communities from Little Sippewissett salt marsh, Falmouth, MA, United States - SSM-Form-2O | ecosystem: Environmental > Aquatic > Marine > Wetlands > Sediment ... | reverse complement strand
CGACTGGCTGGAACAACTGCCGTTTCCGGCCTATCCCGATGTTTCCCGGTGGGAGGATTGCGTCAAGACTTTTCCGTTGGATGAAAACGACAAAAAGTCAGACTCCGGCCTGCGAATCCGACTGGCGGTACGGCTGTTCACGGCCCAAAACCGCTATGTCATCTCCATCATGGAGAGCCTTGATCCCAGTTCCCGGGGGGTCTTTATTCTGACCGCGCATGTCAACTGGAAAGAGAGCGAGCGCAAAAAGCAGATGATGGTCGACCGGGGTTATATCGGGCACTTTGATGACGTCCTCAAGGCCCGACACACCATCTGGGCGCAAACCGTCCGCCAGGGAGAACTCCATGATGGCCTGAACTCCTGCGCCACCGCAATTCTTGGCAACGAACTGACCGGCCGGTGTTGCGATGATGCGGAGGGGACACCGGTGACAATCGGTCCGCCACAACGAATAACCCTCCCGGATCCCGATTAGATCATGCCAGCAAACAGCCGGAAGTGATACAATATGCCAGACACCATAAACAAAAAATGGGGAATGTGATGGGTATCATAAAAAAAGCAGAGCAGAAAACAGCCGCACCCGAAACCGCCGAAAAATCAATCTATATCTCCAATGTCAAAATCGACCGCTCCGGCGACGGATGGAGCAAAAAGGCGCTCTGGGTTCGCCAGGAACATCTTGGCAAACTGAAAGCCATCGCCCATTTTGAGGGAAAAGAAGTCGATGATCTGATTGACACCGCACTTCAGGACTATATTGAACAAAAATGGGATAATTCCATGGCTGTGAAAAAACTGGTCCGGCAATCAGTCTCACGCGCCAGAAAAAACAAAAACGAATAGCCGGTTCTCCGCGCCCCCAATCCCGACGCAAACACTCCCGCATCGAATCATCAGTGCCCGGCCACTGTCCACCACCCTGGTGCGACAGCCTTGCTGTGCCCTGGCTGCCGTGGCGGTATCCCCGGTGCGGCCATCACTCAACCCCGCGAAAGGTCATCATATTAAGGCGGATAAAAGAGAAAAATTATGATAAAACCGTTTGACAGCGTTGGATGGAGTGGTTATATTTTTCGTCTAAATTTATGGTGACTAAGATAATTAAAATGCGAAAGCGATTCGCCTAACCGGGAGGAACATAGAATATGAAATTGTCGTTGTCAAAGAGCGCCATACTGGTTGTTTTGTTCCTCACAACGACAGCCTTTGCACAACAACAGGGAATGAGTTTTAACTTCTTTGGCGGCGGTGCACGCTCTGAGGGCATGGGTCAGGCATTTTTGGCGGTTTCCGATGATGGCACCGCCGGAAGTTGGAATCCGGCCGGATTATATATCCATGAAAAGACACTCATGAGTTTCGGCTACAGTTATCTCCTGCCGCGGGGAGAACTGAGCTATTATGATGACGGTTCACTGTTGAATACCTATGACCACGAAGGCGAATTCGGAGGCATTAATAACTGGCATTTTGTTTCGCCGTTGCGCATGAAGGGACATCACTTCGTTCTTGATATCGGGTACACCCGGAACTTCGACACCTATTCCAAATTCGCGGAAAATCTCATGGCGGAGCGCTTTGGCAATAACGCTGATCCCAACGCCTTCTACGATCGAAATGGCAGTATTAACTCGGTTCAGGTGGGCTTCGGTACCAGGATCTACAAACAGTTGTCATTTGGCATGGCCGGGAATATCTATTATGGCAAAATCTCCACCGAGGAAAAACGGTATTTCCGCGATAGTACAATGTTTGAATCCGAAATTCCGCTTATCTATGAAAGCGATATCAGAGTCTATGACTCCAGTTCCTATGGCGGCTTCAACCTCACCATGGGACTGTTATATACCGGTGAAAAAGTCCGCGCGGGATTGGTCATGAAAACCCCGTTCAGCATGAATGGGGAGACCGATTCCACCCTGGTCTGGCTTTCGACTAAAAACGGTGTCCCGTATGTCGATGGTGCCGCCGACTATTATGTCGTGGGCGTGGACACTTTCTACCTGGAGATGTTCAATAACGACACCGCTTATGTTGATGATATGACATCCAAACTGGAAATGCCGTTTATCATCGGTGCCGGACTGGCTTACAATGTTAACGATAACTGGTTGCTGTCGGGCGATGTCGAGTATCGGGCTTTTTCCAATAAGGAAGTCAAACTGCTGGACAGCCTGTTTTTGAGTGCCGATGGCGACCGCACCGAGTTCTTTACACCGTTTGATCCAAACTGGAGCGATGTCTGGCAGTTCCGCCTCGGTTCGGAGTATGTGTTCAACACTTCCTTCGCCCGAATTCCGGTGCGAGTGGGATATCGCAATGAAGAATTTCCGGAAGGAAATATCAGGGACGTTTCAGTTATCTATGAAGGCCAGAAAGGTCCCAGTGCCGATAATGATTCAACCCGGATTTTCTATCGCTTTGATTATGATCAGAACAAGGTCGTCGGATACAGTCTTGCCTTCGGATTTGGAATGCATTTCACCCAGATCATGCTTGATTTTGCCTATACCTATTCGTCGTATGAACAGGAAATCTATACGGATCAGGATGTCCTGCTCGGCAAGAATGAATGGAAGGACCATCATATAAATCTCTCATTCACCGGCTACTTTTAAGATGTAGATAATTCTGGCGGGGTCGTGCACATCGACCCCGCTTTTTGTTTGTCGGATAAGGATTTTGACGAAGTAGCCGATATTTATCACATGATTTTATAATAGGTTGAGAAAAGAAAATGCGCTCAAAGGTAAAAATTACAAAACAGCAGATTAAAGAAGACAAATTTACGACCTTTGTCCTTCAGGCCAAGGAATGGGTTGTCGACAATTGGCAGGTGTTGACAATTGCCGCCGTCGCGATCATTATCGTAGTTGTCGGGATGGTCTATTATTTCAATTCACAATCGGCCAAATCAGGTGTTGCCCAGCAGACCTTCGGGCGGGCTATGGTTGAGATGGAAAGACGGAATTATCCCCAGGCTGTGACCGCCTTTCAGGATATTATCGATTCCTACGGGGGACGGATGGCGGCTCGCGCCCAGTTTTACCTGGCCAATACCTATTATAACAGCAAACAGTATGATGAGGCGGTTGCCGCTTATCAGCAATATGTTGACAATTACCACACCGACAAGCTGACCACGTCGTCCGCTATCGGCGGTATTGCCTCCAGCCATGAGAACAAGCGCGAATATGCCCTGGCCGCGGAAAAATATCGCGAAGCAGTTGCCTATTATCCCGAGTCTCCCTCCGCACCGGACTATTATCTCGGGGCGGTGCGGTGCTATGTGCAACTGGGCGATAAGGAACAGGCTGATTTGGTGGTCGCGGAATTGAAGGACAAGTATTCCGGGTCTGACTATTTCCGGACCGCTTCTCAACTGACCTTACAGCTCGATGTTAAATAAACCACGCGCAAAACGAGTTTAATGATATGTCGGGGAATGAAAAACTGAAGGTTGCCATTCTCTGGCATATGCATCAGCCGTTCTATCTCAATCCCGAAGACAATCGTTTTGACATGCCGTGGGTGCGTCTGCACGGTATCAAGGATTACCTTGACATGCCCCTGAGGGCGGCGAAAAACGAGAACGTCAAAGTCACTTTCAATCTCGTTCCCTCGCTGATTGATCAAATTCAGATGTACTGCGACGGTTATACCGATCGCCACCTTGACCTGTCCCGAATTTCCGCCCGGACTTTGACCTCAGATCAAAAACGGGAAATACTGGGGACCTTCTTTTCGGCGCATTATCAAACCATGATCGAACCTTATAGTCGATACCGCCAGTTGCACCGCAAAAAGGAAAGTTGTGGTAACGATACCAACCTGGCCATGGAAATCTTCTCCACCTCGGAATGGCGAGATCTGCAGGTGTGGTCCAACCTGGTGTGGATTGATCCGATGTTTCGAGCCGAGGAACCGATTCGGCGGCTGTTTGACAAGGGACGGGACTTTACCGATGAAGAACGAGACCAACTGCTTGATTTTCAAATGGACTTGATGAATCGCATCATTCCGACCTATCGCCGCCTCTATCAGGAAAAACGGATTGACCTGTCATTTACGCCATACTATCATCCAATTCTGCCTCTGCTGATAGATACCGACAGCGCCCGCGAGTCACTGCCGGAGCTGACTCTCCCGAATCAGGCCTTCCGGCATCCCGAGGATGCCCGGTGGCACCTGGAGGCGTCGGCCGGAAAATTCCAGGAGTTGTTTGATGAACCGATCCGGGGAATGTGGCCTTCGGAGGGATCGGTTTCCGAGGAAACGCTACGACTGATGACGGATATCGGTCTTACCTGGGCCGCCACCGATGAGGAAATCCTGACGAATTCCCTGATGAAATCCGGTATGAATGCGCAAAAAATGTCTCCGCACCGGGCCTATGCGTTCAGGGATGCACCCGATATCAAGCTGTTTTTCAGGGATCGCGGCCTGTCCGACAAGATTGGCTTTGTCTATTCCGGGTGGCCCGCCGAACGCGCCGTCAACGACTTTATGCAAAATCTGAGGCAGATTCGCAAGATGTTGCTGGGAAAACTCGATCAGCACGTTGTTCCGATTATTCTTGATGGCGAAAACGCATGGGAATACTTTCCCAATGACGGACAGGAGTTTCTGGAAGGGCTTTATGATGCCCTGGGCGATTCCCCCGAAATAGAAACCGTCAGCTTTTCCGATGCCGCTCGGACACTGAAACCGGTCACCCTGCCGGCGCTGTTTGCCGGCTCCTGGATTAATCACAATTTCCGTATCTGGATCGGTCATTCGGAAGATAATACCGCCTGGGACCTGTTGTTCGATACCAGGAAGGCCCTGACCGAATATGAACGGGCACATCCTGACGCGGATAAGGACAAACTGGTTTTGGCCTGGAAACAAATTCATATTGCCGAAGGATCGGATTGGTGCTGGTGGTTCGGTGATGAGCACATCGGCGCCCATAATGACAAATTTGATCGGCTCTTTCGCAAACACCTGCGGTCGGTATACAACATCCTCGACATGGAGCCGCCACCGGCTTTGAACAAGGCAATCCATAAGGGAAAGACCGAATCGTTCCTGACCCATCCGGAATCATTGCTGAGCCCCCAGATTGACGGATTATTGACACATTATTATGAATGGAGCGGGGCCGGGCATTATGACTGCATGCGCGCGGGAGGCGCCATGCATCGCACCGACCGAAAGCTGACTGGCATTTACTTCGCCTTTGATTATGAGCGCTTTTATATTCGACTTGACTTTAATACCCGATTTCATTTAGTTGATGCCGACCGGTACCGGGTGATGGTCGATTTCGGCTCGACCGGAAACGCGATCATCGATCTCAAAGATTCGGCGCAGGGTGAATGCGACGGATTTGAATACCGGTTTGACAAAATTCTTGAGATACAGTGTCAGCGAAAAAAGCTGTTTGCTGGCGGAAGCGGGCGAGCGGAGTTTTTCGTGTCGCTGTATACCGGGAAGGAATTGCTGGAAAAGTGGCCTGCCGATGACCCGATTGTCGTCGTAATCCCGGAACGGGATAAGGAAATCTTCTGGCAGGTCTAACCATGGAGCGGATATGGTGGATTCATTCTTTAAACAAGATGACAGCACCTCCGGCAAGTCGGAAATTCCCAGCCTCAATGATACCGACCAATCTCAGTCTACCGGCGCCGATCACGACCGGGACAGAGGTGTAATCGCGGCCGTCCTGTCATATATTCCCTTTTTATGCCTCGTGCCACTATTACAGATGCGTGATAATGAACAGGCCCGTTTTCACAGCAGGCAGGGATTGATCCTGTTCTTGATTGAATTGCTGGCCCTGCTGTTTCTTATCCCCGGCCTGTCCGGCCTGGTCTGGAAAATGGTCATCATTATTGCGCTTGGTGCCTCTGTTGCCGGGATCATCTTCGGACTGCAGGGGAAAAAATACAAGTTGCCGATTATCGGCGACATTGCAGACAAAATAAAAATCTGAGACTGATGATGCGGTATTTGGCGAAACCTCTGTCGCTGGTTTTGCTGGTGATCATCATGGGATGTGCCACAACCGGCCCTGGCGGAAAGCGATCGCTGATTCTCATTGACTCCAACACGGAAACTTCCATCGGCCGGAACATGGACGCCGAAGTTCGTGCGCAGAACCGGATGTATGCCGATTCGGCCTGGAATGATTATGTCAGGCAGATCGGCAATCGTATTGTCGCCCGATGCGATCGCCGCGATATCGATTATCACTTCGCCATAATAGAATCCGATCAGATAAATGCCTTTGCGGCCCCGGGGGGATTTATATACCTGTATACCGGACTGCTCAAGACAATGGAAAACGAGGCCGAGCTAGCCTCGGTGATTGCTCACGAGATCTCGCATGTCGTGGCCCGTCATAGTATCAAGCGTCTCCAGGTCGCAATGGGCGTGGCCATGTTGCAGGAGCTGGTGCTGGGAAAGAGTCCGGAAGCGCTCAATACCGCTGTTAATATCGGTCTCAGTCTGAGCTTCGCGGAATACTCCCGGGACAATGAACGTGAGGCTGATAGTTATGGTGTGCAGTACATGACAAAGGCCGGGTACAATCCGGAAGCCGCATTGTCCATGTTCGAGAAATTGGCGTCAATGTCGGATGGCGGACCTGATTTTTTCGAGCGAATTGCGATGTCCCACCCCGAAACCCGGGAGAGAATTTCCAATACCAGGGCACTGATTACATCAATGAAACCGTTGCCGGAGCAACTGGAAACATATCCGACCAGATATCAGACCATGAAAAAACGCCTGCCGTAAGTATATTTTCAATATGTCCACAATAATTGACATAAAAACTCTATGATTCTTGAGTCAATTCGGCTAAGGCTTCTGTGAATTTTGTAATGCTTTACCTATCAGTATGTTATAATTATTCAGAAAAAGGTGAATCGAAGGTTTTTTCTGTTGACAAACGCTTAAAAAAACATCTATTCTGTTTGAAAAAATATGGGACACATCCGATAGTACTTCAAAATGATTGTTGAACGGTCGCGCAAATCGATAGGTCAGGACTACTTCTTGCACATCGTCTGTAACCTGTTCAATACCAGGGGGTTAAATCAGGAAATACAATCGGGCTCACGAGTTTGTTCGGGATCTGACCAGATTCCGTAAGTGGAGACGAAAGGTGCGGGTGCCGTTTCCGGGAAGGACGGAAATAACGTTGTGGGGCGGGAGACGTAACTCGTTGGTAGATGAAGTGATGGTATGGTCGCAATGAGTCCTGAGGTAAAATGAAAAATAGTAAATCAGGGATGGCTTTCCGGCATTGGCGTTGCCTTTACCAGCGATAGAAAAATGAGAATACAAACGAAAGGTAAAGCCCGTGTCAATTAAGAGAGGCATTTTCAGAATTCTGATGGTTTGGGGGACCTTGGTCCTGGTGGTGGCCCTGTTTGGCAAGGTGGCCGTCGCCACCGATAGCGGCCGCGCAACGGCCGAATTTTTAAACATCGGAGTGGGAGCCCGAGCCGCTGGATTGGGAGGAGCATACAGTGCGATTTCTGCTGATGCCTCGGCCGTTTACTGGAATCCCAGCGGTGTCGCCGGAATTGATGAAACCCAGTTTTTTGTTTCGCACATCTCCTGGTATCAGGATATCAATTATGAATTCCTTGGTGCCAGCTATCCCGCATCTGACAGGGTAACCCTGTCTGCATCCGCTTCATATCTCAGCTATGGAAGTATTGAGGGATACGATGAATTTGACAACCCTACCGGCGATGTTAATTCCACCTATGATATGGCCGGCGGGATATCGATCGGATACACGGTTACCGATAATCTGGCCCTGGGCGTTACCGCCAAATATGTCATGCTGTCACTGGCGGGACAAACCGCCAATGCCATGGCCGCGGATTTTGGGGCGTCGGCAACCTTCAATCGCCTTTCACTTGGTTTGGTTGTTTCGAATTTCGGGCAAAAGGTGTCTTTTGATAATACCGATGAAAATCTTCCCACCGCGTTGAGAGTGGGGGCCTCCTATGCATTTGTGGAATCCTTCATGGCCGCCCTGGAAGTAGAGCACCAGTTTTATGGCGATATGCTGATTAAAAACGGCGTGGAGTACTCGTACGATGGTCGCTATTTTATGCGGGCCGGAATCTGTCATTATGCTGATGTTGATGGACGCGATCTTGCCGACGGGTTAACCTTTGGCGTGGGAGCTCTGCTTGGACCGGCCCAGTTTGATTATGCATATTCACCCAGTGAGGGATTCAGCTCGGAATCGATTCATCGTTTGTCAGTGGCCTTTAGCCTCAACCGATAAGACGATACAAATAATCTCCTTTTATATGTGCTGGCGGGTGGGTCACAATGACCCGCCCTTTCTTTATGTACTGGTGAAGCAGAATATATGCAAAGAGCCGACCAGCTTAAGCCCCCGGTATTCCAATTCAATTCGATCTCAACAAGTTAGATTTACCCATAGATGCATTGTCGGTATTGCAAAACATTTCGTAATCAATGCGCAATAATTTGCATCTAATATGATGATTGATTCAAGTCGTAGGGCTTCCTGACCGGCCCGATTCGTTCTATCGCACCCGTGTGCCGATTAAAGAGAAAATATGTCATGTTTTATGTGGTTGCGGCATAACAGCTTGCGGGTGGGCTTTTGTAAGCGCCCAAAAGTGTGCGTTTTATTGGACTGGTTTTCTTTTTTGGCAATCCGTTTGCTCAATGCTTCACTAAACACAAATAACTTTTCTAGCCTGTGGGTATTTTGCATTTAACGTTAAGGGTCAATTCGAAACTAAATCAGAAGCGCAGATAGGTCAATGAAAATAAGAGACTTTAACAATATACCGGAATCTCGAGTAAGCAGTGTTGCTTTACCGCGGCGTTATGATTTCGGAGTTGCTATCGGCGCTGAGCGAACCGCCCAGATTCCCCCTTCATCCGGACCTACTGTCAAGAACTTCCTGCAGTTTTTCTTCAGCGAGTATTTCGGCGGAATTCTCTTTATTTTTGCGGTCGCTTCCTTTATATTACTGGCCCCTGAAAAGGTCAAACGGCCTGGGAGAATGATCTTAACCATGATTGATAAGTACTTGAAAAAGGCGCTGGATTTCTTCGGTGCGTTGATCGGGCTTATCCTGAGCATACCGTTTTTTATCGTTGTGCCGATTCTCATCAAGCTGGACAGCAACGGCCCGGTTTTTTACACGCAGAAGCGTGTTGGCATTAATCGACGCAAACGCGATCGGCGTGCGTACAGGGGAAATGTCATGCAAAATCGTCGTTCCCGTGATCGCCGCCGTGAGGATTATCATGGATGTCCCTTCCGAGTTATCAAATTCCGCACGATGGCCAACAACGCGGAACGAAAAAGCGGCCCCGTTTGGGCAACCAAAGACGACCCGCGTGTGACCAGGTTGGGTCGGTTCCTGAGGAAAACCAGAATTGATGAAATCCCTCAGTTGCTTAACGTGCTCATGGGCGATATGTCGCTGGTCGGCCCACGGCCGGAGCGGCCCAAATTCGTGTCAGACTTCGCTGAGAAGGTTCCCGGCTATCGGGTGCGACTGAATGTGAAACCGGGCATTACCGGGCTGGCCCAGGTAACCTCCGGGTACGACAGTTCACTTCAGTCAGTGATTACCAAATTGAAAGCGGATGGTGATTATATTCGCACCTGGTCGATTTGGAGTGATATCAAGATCCTGATGCGAACGGTCTTGGTTGTCCTGACTGGCAAGGGCGCCTGCTGACCTGGAAAATTTGAGTAAGGCCGTGCCTCTGTGGCACGGCCTTTTTTTTATTTCTTGTTTTGAGGTTTAAAAATTGATATCTTTCCCGATCAAAAAGAAGGAGTCTATTCAACAAATGAAGGTGTTGTCTATGCCGTCCATGCGAAACATGGCTTGTATGATTTTGCTCTTTCTCCCGGTTTTATGTCTGGCTCAGACTGAATCGGGCGAACTCTCGATCATATCCGAACCGCCGGGGGCGGAAGTGATGGTAAAAGGAGCCCTGACAGTTACCGGCATCAGTCCGGTGACCTTCAACCAGGGGTTGGACGGCACTTTCAAGATTAAAGTCGGCAAGCTCGGATACGAAACATACAACTCGAAAATAACGCTCCAATCCGGCCGCGCCATGGCAATGACAGTCAATCTCACGCCTAAAACGCCCTTCAAAGCGGCCGTCAGGTCGCTGTTTGTACCGGGATGGGGGCAGATGTACTCGGGCCGAAAATTCAGGGGAAGTATGTATCTGATCATGGCGGCCGGGTCGCTCACGGCGTTTCTTATCGCCAATGATGAGTTCCTTTACCGGGAAGACCTGCATGATGATCTGCGCGTGCGATACTTGGCCGCGGATACGTATGATCAGCGCAATGCCCTGTACCCGTTGCTGGAAGTGGCCCGTAAGGATGCATATGACGCGGAGAACGTCAGGCGTATTACTATCGGAGTCACCATCGCTGTCTGGTCGTTGAATCTGTTGGATGCGCTTTTCCTGTTTCCTGACCGGCAGGACAGCTTTATCGTGGACAAACTGGCAGTGCAACCCGACCTCCGACAGGGTGGGGGACGAATCGTTTTGTCGTGCACATTTTAGGCGGGGGAGCGACTCATGAAAAAAATTACCGGTCTTTTGCTAATATGTCTGTTGATCGGCGGCTGTAGCCGGCACATTGATACTGAGGAACCGGATGTCAGTTCGCCCGAAGCCCCGTCGATTCCACACAACCTGAAAATTGCGCATACCGGCGAAGCGATGGATTTGAGCTGGCAGATTGCCGAACCGGCCGGCATTGATCATTTCCGCGTTTACTATGGAAACGATTCGGTAGTCGCGTCGCTCGCGGAGTATGACACGACCTCGGCCCTGACAATTACCATAACGGAACTGACCGCCGGGCAGATCTATTATTTCCGCGTGGCGGCCGTGACCGCCGATGGACTGGAAGGCTCTCTATCGGGGGCGGTGGGTAGCCGGGCGGGCATTCTGGCCCTGTCTATTAATGGCAATGAAACCTATGCCGCTTCGCGCAATGTCACGATTTCCTTTATCATACCACTGTCGGTGCAACTGGTGCAATTGTCGGATGATGTCAGATTTATTGATGCGGTCTGGGAAAACTACAGTTCCAGCAAAGCCTTTGAACTGTCCGCCGGTGATGGAATCAAGTACGTATATGGTCGCTTCCTGTTCGCGGATGGCTCGGAATCCAATGGACCCATCGTCGATAGCATTATTCTAGATAGCCGCGCTGTGATTGACTCCGGCTATTATCTCCCGAATGAAACCGTTTTCTCGGCCGGGGACACCATCACGTTTTACCTGGATGCCGGTGAAGTCGGCGGTTACGCCGAGCTTTCATTCCCGGGCAAAAGCTCTTTGGTGCTTTATGACGACGGCACCGAAGGGGATGAAACGGCCGGCGACGGTATGTTTACGAGGATCTTTGTGGTCCCGATTGACCTGGAAGTTGCCACCGGCGTAATTACGGCCTCTTTTACTGACGAGGCGGGCAACCGGGCCGACAATTACACCATGACGGATTTGCTGACTATCGCCAATCCGCCGGCCCCGGTTACGCTGGCCGTGCAGGCCACCGGCGAAACGGCGGCTCTCTCATGGACTACTGCGGTCGATGATGATTTCGCCTCATATCGGGTCTATCGCCGAAGCGGCACCGGAGACTTTTCGATTGTCCAGGGGAGTTTGCTGAGCGTTATCAATTCCCGGGCAACGACGACGTTCGATGATGACCCTCCCGGTGGTAACTGGTCATATAAAGTGTTTGTCTTTGATCAGCAGGGACTTGACTGCGGCGGCTCGAATTTCGTAACGGCGACCTTCTAAGGGAGGCGAACATGAGTGTTGTTCTGGGATTAAATCGCTTCATCGCCGTTTATCTTTCCGTATTCAAGCAAATTTTCAAGGGGCGTCTGTGGTTGCCGTTTTTTCTCTATGCCCTGTTGCAGTTTATAATTTTAATCGCCGTCAGAAATTACGTGCATCCTGCCGTATATCCGGTGCTTTCTCCGGTGGTTGAGCTGTTCGGGGAGCGCCCCGCGAATATCTTTAGTCATTACCCGGGGCTGTTTTTGATGTTGCCGACCGTGGCGCAATGGGTCAAACTGGTGCTCGGAGTCCTCTTTGAGGGACTGGTGGTGGGAGTCGTATCAGTCTATTGCCTGAGGATGTTTTCCGATCAGCGCCCGAATCTATCACTGGCCATCGCCAAATGGCCGACCTTGCTGATTGTATGGACCGTGATAACCGCCGTTTTGATGGCAATAAACTGGTTCGTGCCAGGTCTGTTTACCGACCTGCTGTATCTCAATCCACGCCGTCAGTTGATGTTCGGGGTTGGAATGCGCCTGCTGACCGTGGCCGTATACTCGCTCTTTATTTATGCCGTGCCATCGGTCATCGTCTATAAAAACGGCGTTATCGAGGCTCTGAAAGATTCCGTCCGGCTTTTTATTCGAAATCCGATTTTTACGTTTTTCCTGGCGCTGGTCCCATATCTTCTGTCGGTGCCGATTTCATATGCGCTGGAAAACGTCGATACAATCGTGGCCAAGTTTACGCCCGAACTGGTCTTTTATCTCATCATCGTCAGCCTTGTTATCGATATGATTGTCAACGTATTGGTGACCGGAACCGTTGTCAAAGTCCTTGTCGCGGAAAACGAGTCAGCCTGAACGGGAATCGCATCTCTTTCTCCGGAAATCCCAGACCGAATTTGTCTGCTAAATAGAAATCATCCACATTTCAGTATGAAAAAAAGTCGCCGCAGGCGCGGGAAATACCCCTTTTTTTGCGCATTCCGAGCTCATGCGGGCTAAAAAAAAGGGCGGGGGTGACGATAACAAAAGTAAATATAAGGGCGACATATACTGAATGAAGAATTTACTCATAATAGACGATGACCCGGAAATTTCCCGGTCGTTGGCAAATTTATTCGATCCCGAACGATACCGCTTCTACTTCCTTGAAGATGGTCAGGGTATGGTGAAGTTTGTTGAGGACCATGCCGACATCGATGTGATTCTTCTTGACGTGAATCTACCCACTCTCTCTGGTCTGGACCTGCTCAAACAGGCCAAGTTGAAAGGAGTGGAGGTTCCGATCATTATGATCTCCGGCTTTGTCTCCACCGAAAATGCGATGGAAGCGATGCGCGAGGGAGCCTATGAATACCTCACCAAGCCCTTTGAGATTCAAAAGCTGATCAACACCGTCAATAAGGCCTGCGGCTATCATAAGGCCATGGGGAAACATCACAAAGAGCAACCGTCCGAGGAGCTGGGGCTGGTGGATGAAATCATCGGCAAGTCGCCAGAAGTTGTCGAAATTGCAAAACTGATCGGACAGGTGTCGAAATCAGATGCCTCCGTCTTGATCTTCGGAGAATCCGGCACCGGTAAGGAATTAATTGCCCGCGCCATTCATCGCAATTCACCGCGTCATAACAAACCGTTTCTGTCGGTCAATTGCGCGGCACTGGCTGAAACGTTACTCGAGTCGGAACTCTTCGGTCATGAAAAAGGAGCCTTTACCGGCGCCTATTTCAAACGGCTCGGTAAATTCGAACAGGCCAATCAGGGAACGATATTCCTGGATGAGATCGCCGACATGTCACTGCTGACTCAGTCCAAGTTACTGCGAGTTCTCCAGGAACAGAAATTCGAGCGCGTCGGTGGAAATGAGACTATTGATGTCGACGTGCGGGTCATTGCCGCCACCAACAAGTCTCTGGTGCAGTGTATGAAAGATGGGTCGTTCCGCGTCGATTTATTCTATCGTTTGAAAGTCGTCTCCGTCTACGTTCCGCCGCTTAGGGAACGGCGAAGCGATATTCCCCTTTTGGCGGAGCACTTCATCAAACGATTCTCGAACCATTTGAACAAGGAAATCAAAGGCATCGCTCCGAAGGCATTGCAAATGCTCGCAACCTATGCTTGGCCCGGCAACGTCCGCGAACTGGAAAACAATATCCATACCGCCTGTGTTATGACCAAGTCGGAAATGTTGCAATCCGAGGATTTCCCGATTGCCTCTGAACTCAATTCCCAGGTGGAAATTGATCTCGATAATTTACAGGATGATTACACTGAATTGTTCAAGAAAATTATCGATCCGGTCCTGCCCAGATTGATAAACAATTCGGAAGGAAAAATATACTATTTCCTGGAATCGGCGCTGGAACGGGCGCTGATTTCATCCTGCCTGAAACATTTCGGCTCCAATCAGGTCAAGACGTCCGAAATGCTCGGCATTTCACGCAACACCCTGCGCGATCGCATCGCCCGTTACAATATCTACTAATTCCGCTTCAGGTCACTGGTCGTAATATTTCGCGATATCGTCGTCGTTACTCTTTTTTCCGCGCAATATCCTACCATAGCAGAACGATAACAGGCTCAGAATCATTCCCCAGGACAACAGCAAAAATACCCAGCCGGCGGTCGTCATAATTCATCCTCCTCCAGGGCTTCGATCGTTTTTCGTCTCCGCCAGGCCACCCGAACCAGGATTGCCAGCGCGACCAGAAAGGCCAGAAGCAAAAGGCGTGTTCCGAGAATGTACGGAATATTGACCGAATCAACACCCTGCATCGTAATCGTCTTCCACCAGTCAGTGGCAAACCACCAGACCAAAATGGCCAGCAGGCAGGTGGGGGTGATGTATTTTATGATAAACCTGAATATCCGGGGGACTTTCAACTCCGCACCCAGGTGCAGTTCCTGCCAGGCTTTGTCAATACCGAAAATCCAGGCCAGCAGGACGATCTCGATGGTGGCGCCCAGAACGATGATAAAATTGGCGCCCCAGAAATCAAGATCCGCCAATACCCCCCGATGCAAAAACCATATCGCCGGTTGACAGAGCAGGAATGCCGCCACCCCGAAAATCTTAACGGCGCTTTGACGTTTTATCTTCAACTCGTCTTCCAGAAACGCAACCGATGGTTGCGCGATGGAAATGGAGGATGTTATCCCCGCCAGGAACAGCATGAAAAACCAGATGAAACCGAACAGGGCCCCCACCGGAATCTGATTGAAAATCTGCGGCATGGTGACAAAGCCCAGATTGAAAGCGCCCGATTCGGCGACGGTGACGATTTCCTGGGGACCGAAGAAAATAAAGGCGGCCGGGATTACCAGCGAACCGCCAATGATAACCTCGGCGAATTCATTGGTTGAAGCCGCCGCCAGACCCGAGAGGGCAACGTCATCTTTCTTGCGCAAATAACTCGAATAGGTCAGAATCACGCCCATCCCAACCGATAGGGTGAAAAATATCTGCCCGGCGGCGGCCAGCCAGACTTTGGCCGATTTTAATGCTGAAAAATCAGGATTCCATAAGAAGCCCAATCCGTTGATGGAACTCCAGTCTGGATGAAGGGGATCCGGTGCGAATAGCGTAATTACCCGCACCGCTAACACAATCCCGAAGAAGAACAACAGCGGCAGGGCGATATTGCACAGCTTTTCGATCCCTCCTTTAATGCCGAAATAGGTGACCGACATGTTCAGGACGAAGGTGATCAGGAAAAAGACGAAACCGGGAAGAGTCCCGGAGAATACCCCGGCATCGGTGACACCCTGGTAGCCGGATAAAAAATCGATGAAACCGCCGCTGGAGGTAATGCTCGCCAGTTGTCCCGTGAGTGAATAGTACGCATACGCAAGACACCAGGACTCGATATATACATAGTACATATAAATCAGAAACGGCCCAAAAATACCAAAGATGCCAAGGTACTTAACGACCCGGTTTCTTTTCCACATTGATTGAAAAATCCCGGGCGCACTCGTATGACCGTATCCGCCCCCGAAACGACCCGCCGTCCATTCAACCCAGACCAGGGGAATCCCGATCAACACCAGGGCCACCAGGTATGGGATCATAAAAGCGCCGCCGCCGTTCTTGGCCGCCTGGACCGGGAAACGAAGGAAATTGCCCAGTCCGACCGCGGAGCCCGCCACCGCCAGAATGACCCCGACGCGCGTTCCCCATCGTTGCCTTGCTTTTTCCATTGCTTTACCTCTGCCAGTAAATATGTAAGGATGGGTTATTCTTTTTGAAGAAATGTGTCTGCATCACGGCAAAGTATACCATGATTGATCTTTTAATGTCAAGTCAAAACCGCTATTTTGAACCGCTACCGATTTAATGCAACTTTATTTTTGTTGACAGAGTATTACCTCCTGAATATTATGCGACAAAAAGAGGTTGACTGTACGAAGGAGTCGAAAATGAAAGTAAAATGCAGTGCCGCAATTGTCATGATCATGCTGGTTTTTATGTTTTCCTCGGCAAATGGACGTAGCTCCGGGGGACTGGCCATGGGCAACCTGACCACGGCTGATGCCTGTGGATTCGGCCTGGGATACATCGGAGGCCATATTGGTATCGCCGATGAGGGAACTTCGGTGTTTGGCAATTTGACCTACGGCTTTTCCGATTATACTGAGGGAAGGTTAAAGCTTGGTTTCTTCGATCCTGATTATCCCGACGCCGATCCGAAAATCATGTTTGGCGCGGATTTCAAATATGAATTCCTGGATTACTATGATCGTAATCGCCAGAATCCGTTTGACCTGGCTTTCGGCGGTTTTTTGGAATTCGTGGATTATGAAGGTGGATCCCTGTTGCAACTGGGCGGCAATGCCATTATTTCAATCCCTTACCGTTTCAGCTCCGGTCGCCGCATTATTCCCTATGGGCGAATCAATCTACGCTTGGAACGGGCATCCTTTGGCGATGACAGTGATTCGGATTTCTTCGCTGGCCTGAACGGCGGCGCCAAGTTTGAAGCCTCCGAAGAATTCAATATCTACGGCGAGTTTCAACTTGATGGCAACGCCGGACTGTTCTTCGGTGTCGAATTTCGAGCCTTTTAACGGATTTATGGGAAACGTGAAATAAAATGGCTCCGGTTAACGCCGGAGCCTTTGTTATGAACTATCTTGATGCCATAATCCTTGGATTGCTACAGGGGCTTACCGAGTTTCTTCCGGTCTCGTCGTCGGGACACCTGGTGCTTACCCAGCACATTTTAGGCGTGAAATTAAGCGGCGTGGTTTTTGAGCTATTGGTGCATTTCGGAACCCTGATGGCTGTTCTGATTTATTTCCGCATGCGGATTATCGCGCTGGTCCGTGCGGTGTTCGACCGCTCCATGAAAAGCGAACGACGCATGGTGTTCTTTATCATTCTTAGTACCATCCCGGCCGTTGTCGTGGCTCTGCTGTTTGATGACGTCATTGAAGAGGCGTTCTCATCACCCATTCTGACATCGCTGATGCTGGTCGTAACCGGACTGATTCTGCTTCTTACCGGTTTGATTAAGAAAAGGAAAAAGGCCATCTCCGGCGGCAATGCCTTCCTTATCGGATGCGGACAGGCTCTGGCGATTTTGCCGGGAATCTCACGATCCGGCACCACCATCGCGACCGGTATGTTCACCGGTGTCGAACCGCTTGTGGCCGCCGAATTTTCATTTTTGCTGTCAATCCCCGCCATCGCCGGGGCAATTGTCTTCAAGGTCCGCGATATTGTAAATCTGGACACTGCCCTGATCGGCCAGTACGCCGTGGGAACCGTTATTTCTTTTCTGTCCGGCCTGTTCGCCGTCTACCTGCTCCTCAGCATTATCAAGAAGGGGAAATTTCAATACTTCGGTATTTATTGCCTTATCATTGGAATATTGGGTATACTGTATTTCATATAAGCCAATGAATAATATTCTTGTTATCAGGCTGGGGGCAATCGGTGATGTGGTCTTGACCACCGCGCCGATTATCAATCTGAAACTGTCTTTTCCCGATTCCCGAATTCATGTCCTGACCCGGGAATATACCGCTCCACTGCTGGAACATCTTGCCGCGGTGGATGACATTATCGCTCTGCCTCGGAAAATAACGGCGCTATGTCTGTTCAAAACAGCCGAGATGCTCGATCAAAAAGGCTTTGACCTGGTCTGCGATCTGCATGGAAATATCAGATCGAAAATTATATCCCGATACATAAGCGCTCCCCGCAAAGTCCAGTACCCGAAACGCCGCCTGGAACGAATGGCCGCGGTCAAACGGCACCGCCTTATTGAAAATCCACCGCATACCATCGATTTGTATAATCAGGCCGTCGAAGAAGCGGGGGGGAATATTTTCTGCCGTCGTCCGATTCTTGACCTGCCACAAAATACGGGTAACTCGAATTATTATATTGAGAATAATCTCCCCGTGGTTGCTGTTGCGCCGGGTGCCTCCTATCCCGCCAAGCAATGGCCCCTTGAACGATTTAAAGAACTGGTCAGGAGAATAATCTCCGAAGAAATGGGTAACGTTCTCCTGCTGTTGCCGGAAAAAGACCGCGCCATGCAGAGCCTGGCAGAAGAACTGCCCGGCGATAGACTGAAAATAATAATAAATGCCGACCTGATAACCCTGGCGCGCGCTATTGAAGCCTCGGATATAATGATCAGCAATGATTCCGGTTTGGCCCATATCGGGTCTGCGGTGGGAACTCCGGTGTTGGCACTGTTCGGTCCGACCCATCCGACCTTCGGCTTTGCCCCGCGCGGCCTGAGGGATCGGGTTGTGCAGGTTGACGAACCCTGCCGCCCATGTTCTCTGCATGGCCAAAAAGACTGCTTTCGCGATCGGCAATATTGCTTCACGCGCATTGAAGTCGACCATGTCCTGGCCAATATCCGGGAAATGCTGGACAATCATGCCAAAGGGGAGAGGGCCATCTTTATCGACCGTGACGGTACATTAATCAAAGAAAAGAATTTTATCTCCTCACCCGTGGACGTAGAGCCGGAAACGGGCGCCATCGATGCCGTTCGCGCCGCTCGCCGGGCCGGCTATAAAATAATCGTCATCTCCAATCAATCTGGCGTGGCTCGGGGGTATTTCGATGAGCAAGCCGTGGAGGCGGTCAACAATCGGGTGAAACAACTGTTTGCTGATCAAAACGCCCCGCTCGATGATATCTTCTATTGCCCCTATTATAAAGGCGGAACAGTGCCGTCTTATACCCGGCATGTCATTGACCGCAAGCCGGGAAGCGGTATGGTTGACCAGGCCGCGCAGCGTCACAACATCAATCCCTTTCGCTCGTTTATCGTCGGCGACAAATTAACCGATTGCGCTCTGGCCCATGTTGTCGGCGCCCGCGGAATTCTGGTTCGCACCGGCTATGGTCGGGATCAGGAGGCCAAAATGGGGAAGGGATATGTCTTCCGTCCGGAAAGGATTGTGAATAACCTCGGTGATGCCGTAGATTATATTGCAGGAAATTCAAAAGGAATAATCCGATGATTGTTGAAGCGGCATATCAGGAGAAACTGCCGGATGGGAAGGTTCGATGCCGGCTTTGCCCGGCCAATTGCCTTTTAACTGAAAATAAGGTGGGGATCTGCCGCGCCCGGTTTAATCGCAAAGGAAATTTGGTAACCGAGAATTATGGTGAGCTGGTCACCGGGGCCTATGACCCCATTGAGAAAAAACCGCTCTATCATTTCCATCCGGGATCAGTCATCTTCTCCACCGGCGCCAATGGCTGTAATTTTAAATGCAAAAACTGCCAGAACTGGGATATTTCTCAGACCCGCGTTGCCACTCAATATGTCGAACCCGCCGCCCTGGTTGAGCTTGCCGGACGCAGGCAGTCAATCGGTATTGCCTATACTTACTCCGAACCGTTAATTTGGTTTGAATATATCATCGAGGCGGGGCGTCTAATACATGAGGCCGGACTGAAAAACGTCCTGGTTTCAAACGGATACATTAATCCCGACCCACTGGAGGAGTTGTTACCGATTATCGACGCCGCCAATATTGACCTGAAAGCCATGAATGACGGCTTTTATAAACGTATTTGCAAGGGAAAGCTGGACCCGGTGTTGCATACGATTTCGCGCTTTCACGAGTCCGGCACACATTTGGAAGTGACCAATTTGGTGATACCGGGACTAAACGACGCCCAGGCCGATTTCGAACGACTGACCGACTTTATTGCCTCATTGTCACCACAGATACCCCTGCATTTTTCGGCCTATTACCCAACCTATCGCATGACCAATCCTCCCACGCCGCTGGAGACTCTGGAACGAGCCTATGAGATTGCTATTAAGAAACTGGATTATGTCTTTCTGGGGAATGTGACGGTGACTGAAAAAGCCGATACTCGATGCCCCCAATGCAACGCCGTGCTGATTTCGCGACGGGGATATCGGGTTGATCGGTCGGGCCTGCGGCAGGGCGTCTGTAAGGCATGCGGATATGATACAAAAATACGATAAAACCACATATTGCGACCATTTATTGTAATCATCCGGCATTATGCCGATATGAATAAGGTATATCCGCCATTGCAGGATTGGGGGTCGCACCAATACAAGACTGCCGATTTACGGGTATTATAACGTATTTTATGCGGGACCACCCAATAGATGAGGTTATGATGGCTCGCCTTGGGACATATATATCATTACTAATTGCGGTGTCGATGCTATTCGCCTGCCTGCCGTCCACGGCGTGGGGGCAGTTCTATTTCGGGAAAAACAAGGTTCAGTACACCGATTTCGATTGGCAGGTCATGGAGACCGAGCACTTTCGTATCTTCTTTTATCCCGAAGAGCAAATGATTACCCGTATTGCCGCCCGTCTGGCCGAGGAAAGCTATGACGTGCTGGCTGACAAGTTCAAACACGAGGTGTATAAGCCGATCCCGCTGATCGTATACAGCTCCGGGAATTATTTCACCCAGACCAACGTAACCCCGTCGCTGTTGCCGGAATCGGTCGGTGGCTTTACCGAATTTCTCAAGGGGCGCGTCGTCGTTCCCTACAACGGATCCTATCGTGACTTCGCTCATGTAATCCGCCATGAACTGGTGCACGTGTTCACCATCTCCAAACTGCAGACCGTCATGACCAGGCAACGCTTCATGCGCATGGCCGCGCCACCGCTCTGGTTTATCGAGGGAATCGCCGAATACTGGTCAATCGAGTGGGACAGTGAAGCCGACATGATTCTCAAGGATATGGTGCTCTCGGGACGGTTGATTCCGATTACCCGCATGTACCTGGTTTCCGGAACTTACATCATGTACAAACTCGGCCAGTCAATCTGTGAATTTATAAATGACTACTATGGTTCGAACAAGCTGGTCTTGCTCTTTGAAAACTGGTGGAAATCCCGATCATTCGAGAAAATTGTGGAAATTACCCTGGGCGACAACCTGGAGGAAATCTCCAGAAAATGGGAGTATCATCTCAAAAAACGATATTTCCCCGAAATGGCCGATGGCGGACTGGCCAAGAACGAAACAACCCAATTGACCCGGAGCGGATACAGTGTCAAGGGCGTTCCGATAACGCTGAAAGATGGCAAAAACACCGGTCGCTGGATTGTGTTCAAAGCCAATAAAATGGGCTATTCAGGGCTGTACATGATGCACCCCAGCGGTGAAAAACTGAAACAGCAAACCATTCTCAAGGGCGAGCGTACCGCCGGATTCGAATCCCTGCACCTTCTGAAGAGCGGTATCGATGCAACCGATGAGGGGATGGTGCTTTTTTCTTCAAAGGCCGCCGAAACCGACGTCCTGTACTTGTTTGACATCAATCGTCGTGATGTTGTCCGTAAATACGAATTTCCCGAGCTGGTCAGTATCACTTCACCGAGATTCGCCCCCGACAACAACCGGGCCGTGTTCGGTGGTGCGCCCAAATCCGGAATAACCGATATCTATCAGGTGAACCTGTCAACCGGCGAATTACAGCAGGTGACCGATGATTGGTATCACGATACCGACCCGGTCTATTTGCCGTCCGGTGACACCCTGGTCTTTTCCTCGAATCGGTGCCCGGATGGCGATGCCGGTGCCATGAACCTGTATAAGATGCCGCTGGATGGGGGAGAGCCGGTTCAGCTCACCTCGGGGAAATGGCGCGACATTTCACCCGATGTCAGCAACCGGGGCATTCTGTTTGCATCGGATCGCGACGGAGCCTATAACATCTATCGCCTCAATCATGATCGCTCTATCAACCAGATTACCGATTTATTGACCGGCGCTTATGACCCTCGCGTCGATTCGGAAAATAAAGAATTGATCTTCAGCGGCTACCAGGATTTCGGATTTCATATTTATAAGACCGCCCTGACCGAATCGCCGGTGATGGCGGCTGATGAACCTCCCGTCGGGAAAGTGTTCTGGAAACCCGGCACACTGGCGAAAGAGGCGGTTCGTTCCACCGTGCATTATGAAACCGAATACTCCTTTGATATCGCCCAGTCCGCAATCGGATATGATCCCGTCTATGGCACCCTGGGAGGATTGCAGATGGCGATGTCGGATATGCTTGGCGACAACATCTTCTACTTTATCCTGACCAATACCGCTGAAACCAAGGATGATTTTCTCTCCAGCTTCAATGTCGGCGTAACTTACCTGAACAAAAAGAACCGCGTCAATTGGGGCTTTGGGGGATACCATTTTTACAATGAGTACTATAATGATTTTGACGGGTACTATTTCGAGCGCCAGGTGGGCGGATTGGTTTACCTGAACTACCCCCTCTCCAAGTTCAACCGTATCGAAACCAGTACATACCTGCGGTACTCGAACAAGGATATCTGGCTGTTCCTGAAAAGACGCGAAGCATTTCTGATGTCGAATTACCTGTCGTTTGTTTCCGATAACAGCCTCTGGGAACTCTCCGGGCCGATTGAGGGGCATCGCTATAATCTCACGGTCGGTCTCACCACCGCGCTGGATAAGGGGCGGCTGTATAACCGCGTCGGACTCGTTGACCTGCGCCATTACTACCGGCTGGGACGGCACTCGGCGTTTGCCTCCCGATTGTTTGCCTACAGCTCATCCGGTGATGAACCCCAGCGAATCTATTTCGGCGGGAGTTGGTCATTCCGAGGATTCGATCGACGGGAGTGGTACACCAGGAATGTGCTGTTTGCCTCACATGAACTGCGCTTCCCGCTGATTGACAACCTGCTTGTGGGATTCCCGATCGGTGGCATTGGTTTCCAGGCCATCCGGGGGGCGTTGTTCTTCGACACCGGTTCGGCCTGGGAGGATGAATTCGATCAGTTTATCGGTTCCTTCGGCGCCGGTTTCCGGATTGCGCTGGGACGAATGATTGTCCTGCGCTTTGATTTCTCCCGCACCACCGATTTTGATACCATCAGCGATAGAACCGACTTTGACTTTTTCTTTGGTTGGAATTTTTGATGAATATTTACCGCATCATGCTGTGTGCCATTGTCGGCATTACGATTATCTCCGGTTGCACGAGAAAATTCACTCTGAAGCGGGGTGAACAGGTCCCCGAATCGACCTGGCAGTATGTTCGCGGTGATGTCGGGGCGACCGCAACCATCGATGCCGATTTTGCCGGTGTCCTCAACGTGAAATGGGAAGATCGAATTTCCGAAGCTCCCATCGGCCCCCTGACTATTGGAGCCGGACGGCTGATTGTTCCGGGAAGCCGGGGACGTGTCTATTTCTATGATACCCGAACGGGGAAATTCTGCGGACGGCATAAAGAGCGATCCGGCGTTCAGACCGGTCTGGTGGTGGTCGATTCGCTGGCCTATTTCAGCGTCGCGCCGTCCAAGAACCATTTTATCTGTATGAATCTCCATACCCGCAAACCACTCTGGAAAGTGCGTTTAAAGGATGTTTCCGGCACGCCGATAATAGTAGATAACAGGATTTACGTCGCGTCTTCGCTCGGTCGCGTTTATTGCTACGAGCGACTGACTGGCACTATGATCTGGCGGGATAGCGTCGGCGGAAACAGCATCGCCGGGCCGAGCTATGGCGAAGATGTCGTCTATTTCCCGTTTGATAACGGAATATTGCACGGTTTTGAAGCCGGGAGTGGAAAGGAAATTATTACCGTTAACCTGCAACAGCCGCTGGTAAGCAAAGTTGCCGTAGACGATCGGGTGTATGTCTCCGGAGTCGATGGTGGCGTCTATGCCGTCAGCCGTGAGGACGGCGCGACCGTATGGTCGCGGCAGTTTGACCGGTCAATCTGGACCTCACCGGCCGTGGACGAACAACGGGTATATATCGGTGACAGCCGTGGCATCATGAGAGCTTTGGATAAACGCGATGGCGCGACCGTGTGGGAATTTAATACCGAAGGAGTCATTCTGGCCTCGCCGATACTGGTTGGCGACAAGGTGATATTTGCATCCCTGGATCGTCATCTGTACTGCCTGGACAAGCACAACGGACAACAGGTGTCCCGGCGCTTCTTCAAGTATGAAATCAGGTTTCCCGCGGTAAGCGATGGCACCAATGTCTTCGTCGCCCTGCAAAACGGGTCGGTTCAATGTCTGGGAGAGTAACATGAACGATATCATGTACACCGAAGCGGATCTTACAATCAACCTCAATGAGTTGGCTCATGAAATGTTGAGGGAATTGTACATTGCCGCCAAAAAGGTCTCAATATATTCGGCGGATCATCCCCTGGCTCGTAAGGCCATCGGTCGACCATTTATGGCAATGGAAAAAATCCTGAGGTTTAAGAAATATGTCAATCTGCATGTGGACTCCGGAAATCTCTATGCCTTGAATATCAAAACCAAACCATCCATCTTCACCGAACAGATCATGGATTACATGTTGGTATTGGATGTTACCGACCTTTTGTTTTCTGCCGACCTGACCGCGGATGAACTGGGACTGTTCCTGGGACGCTTTGTCAAACGATTGCGAACCGGCGACTATCAAAATCTGCTCTCGACCTTTATCGAGAAAAACAACCTCGTCACTGTCATGGTCAACAGCGAGACCGGCCACGAACTGTTTGAAAAAGGTAGAAAATTCCCGGCTGATGTCATTCGGGATTTCTCCGTTCGAGGAATTGTTAACGATATCCTCCCCGATAATTTTGAGGACTTGGCCGAACTCCTTGCCACCCCTGATGACAACCACGACGAATACATCGCCCGTTATCATCATGATTTTTATCCGCAGTTGGTTTCCTTTTTACTGCCCGAGAAAATCGGGCGAATCGAACCGGAAAATATCATTACGCTGATCTCGGAGCGACTGGCCGATGACGAAACTGAAACCGGTGAGTCCTGCCGGCGCTTTATTGCCGCCCTCCATTATCATCCGGAATGCGATGATATCGTTCATAAGCTTGATGAGATCGCTATCTCTCGGGGGGGTGATCGAGCCGCATACACTTCAGTTATGCCCGCCACCAGCAAAATCCGTATAACCGCGGTTGAGAATATTGATCGCTATCTGGATGATATCTTCAATCAACTCCTGTCGTTTCAACATGTCAGCGAATTTACCGATCATTTCGGTCGGTTGTTGCGGACCGGCCAGCAGGATAAAGCCCGAAAGGTTATCGACCGGCTCCTGCGTTATCTGGCCGGTAATAATCTTGACCTTCGGCAAAGAGCACTGGCCTTGCTGAAAATCGCGGTGGGGTCCTGTCTGAACCTGACCGGTTCAGCCCTGCTGGAGTATGTGGCGGATAAAATATGTTCCTGCCTTGACACCCGTGAGGAAACCTTCGAATTCTCTGACCTGATCTGGGAAATAACCCGTGCCTGTCTGTCAAGAAATATGCTGGCGATTCCGGCAACCCTGGGACGAACGCTGTCGGCCAAACGGCAGTTGGCCGATGGTATCTGGTGTTATGAATCAGTCGCCGTCAAGAAAGCTGTGGAAGAGATGAATCGTCGCGAAATTATCGTTGGATTGATCGACCATCTGCTTAATGGCGACCATCAGAATATCCAGCACCTCCGGGATATCATGGTCGCAATTGGCTCCGAAGAGATGGCCTTTGCGCTCTCGGAAGTTATCTCGCACGAGTCACGGCACGTGCGACAACAGGTCCTTAAAATCTTGCCCGAAATGGGCAAATCTTCTTTGAATATCCTGAGCCGGTTCATGGCCGACGAAAGCAATTTTGCGCGCGATGAATCGCGTCGCGAGTTGCCGGATGAACAGTGGTACCAGGTCCGCAATGCCATTTTTGTCTTGGGCGCCCTGAAAGACTCTGAAACCTGTCGGGTTCTCCGCCAGCACATAACCGACTCTGACACCCGTATCCGACGTGCGATAGTATCCGCATTGGAAAAAATTGGTGGGGAGGAAGCCGCCGATCTGATTCTCGTTATGGCCGATGATGATGACTCCGAAATTCGCGAAACCGCTCTGATCGCGCTGGGTATTGTCGGAAGTGCCGATATCGCTCCGGAACTGATCGATCTTACCCGCAAACGGCGCGGAGAAATCATATGCATTATTACCGCCCTCGGAAAACTCGGCGGAAGCGATGCCAAAAAATTCCTGGCCAATCTGCTGAATGACTCCGATGTTCAATCGGAGCTTACCTCAGGTCGTTCCTCAAGAGAAGAGCTCAAATTAGCCACTCTAAAGGCGCTGGGACGCATTGGCGACCGCGAGGCGATGCAAACCATCGAAGAGTTCTCAAAATCAATCTCAGCCTCACAAAAGCTGTTTTTCGGCGGCGCAAAACTGAGCAAAACAGCTGAAGAAATTATCTCGCGTCAAATAAAATAACTGCCGGTAAAGCCAATTCGACATGCTGTGCTGACATTGTGGCATTGTGTGTCTGTCGTAATGGCATGCCATGACAGCCCAGCCTCGACCCAATAAACACAAGTCATTGTATTATAACGCAATACGCCTTTTGGCACGCCCTTTGATATAACTTAGGGTAAATGATGATGAAAAAAACAATAATAAGACTCTCTGATAAGGAGGTAAGTAAAATGACACTGGTACGTTACAATCCCAATCGTGTCCTGAGTGGAATCTCAAGGGACTTTGATTCAATGCTCGATTCGTTCTTCCGCGCCCCGGTATTCAAAAGCGATGTGTGTTGCGACTTTATGCCGAACGTGGATATCGTCGAAAACAAGGACTCGATCAGCCTGCACATGGAATTGCCCGGTATGAAGAAGGACGCCATTAAGGTTATGGTCGAGGACGGAGTGTTGAATATCAGCGGTGAGCGAAAACAGGAATCTGAGGAAAAGGATCGGAATTATATCCGCTCTGAACGCGTTTACGGTTCTTTTTCGCGGTCCTTCACCCTTCCGGATAATATCGAGTCCGAAAAGGTTACGGCCGATTACAAGGATGGCGTGCTCAAAATCACGCTTCAGAAAAGCGAAAAAGCCAAACCGAAGGAAATTGCGGTTGAAGTCAATTAACGCCAAATCGGGTAACTGACATGATGCAAAAACGGGCGAGTGAATGGCCTCGCCCGTTTTTTTGAAATAAGAAAGGACAATAAGATGAGTAAAATAATAGGCATAGATTTGGGAACGACCAATTCCTGCGTGTCTGTAATCGAGGGAAAAGACCCGGTCGTGATCACCAACTCCGAGGGAGCGCGAACCACCCCGTCGGTGGTGGCGATTGACAAGAATGGTGAACGACTTACCGGGCAGGTCGCCAAACGTCAGGCTGTCACCAATCCGCTGAACACGATTTTTTCAATCAAACGCTTTATGGGGCGAAAGTTTGGCGAAGTCAGCTCCGAAACGAAAAACTTCCCCTACCGGGTCGTGGCCGATGATAGCGGCAATGCTACCGTGGAAATGAATGGAAAAAAATACACGCCGCAGGAAGTCTCGGCGATGGTGCTGTCAAAAATGAAAAAAACCGCCGAGGATTACCTGGGCGTAAAAATTACCGAGGCCGTCATAACGGTCCCGGCCTATTTCAATGACAGCCAGCGGCAGGCCACCAAGGATGCCGGACGGATCGCCGGGTTGGAGGTCAAGCGCATTATCAATGAACCGACCGCCGCGGCCCTGGCCTACGGCCTCGACAAGAAAAATACCGGCAAGATTGCGGTGTATGATCTCGGCGGCGGAACCTTTGACATCTCCGTTCTGGAACTGTCCGACGGTGTCTTCGAAGTGCTCTCGACCAATGGTGATACCCACCTGGGCGGCGATGATTTCGACAAACGTGTTATTGACTGGCTGGTCGACGAATTCAAAAAACAGGAAGGGATTGATCTTGCGAATGACCCGATGGCGATTCAGCGTTTGAAAGAAGCCGCTGAAAAGGCCAAGATTGAATTGTCATCGACAATGGAAACAACCATCAATCTGCCGTTCATAACCGCCGACAGCAACGGTCCGAAGCATTTGAACCTGACCTTGTCACGTGCTAAATTCGAACAGCTGGTGGATGATTTGCTGGAACGGACCATCGCGCCCTGCCGCAAGGCGGTCGATGATGCCGGGATTGCGTTTACGAATATTGATGACGTGGTCCTGGTCGGCGGGATGACCCGGATGCCGAGAGTTATCGAACTGGTCAAGAAACTGTTCGGTAGGGAACCCAATAAGAGCGTTAATCCGGACGAGGTTGTCGCGGTCGGAGCCGCTATCCAGGGCGGGGTGCTGACCGGAGATGTCAAAGATGTTCTCCTGCTGGATGTGACGCCGTTGTCACTGGGTATCGAAACGCTGGGCGGCGTAACAACCCGGTTGATCGAACGCAATACAACCATTCCGACCAAGAAGACGCAGGTCTTTTCAACCGCGGCCGACAGCCAGCCTGCAGTGGACATTCATGTCCTGCAGGGCGAACGGGAAATGGCCCTCGACAACAAGACCATCGGAAAATTCATTCTCGACGGAATCCCGCCGGCTCCGCGCGGGGTGCCGCAGATTGAAGTCACTTTCGATATTGATGCCAATGGGATACTCAACGTCACCGCCAAAGATCTCGGTACCGGAAAATCTCAAAACGTTCGCATCGAAGCCTCTTCGGGGCTCAGCGAGGCCGATATTGACAAGATGGTTAACGATGCCAAAACGAATGAGCAGGATGACAAAGAGAAACGGCGAAAAATCGACGTCCGCAACAATGCCGATGCAATGGTATTCCAGACCGAGAAAAACTTGAAAGAGTACGGTGACAAACTGGATGCCGATTCCAGGGCCAAAATCGAAGCAGGTATTGAGCGCGTCAAGACCGCTTTGAAATCCGATGACATTGCCGAGATGGAAGCCTCGGTGGAGGCGCTCAATCAGCTCTGGCAGGGAGCCGCCTCAACCATGTATCAGAATGCCTCCGCCGGCCAGCAACCGGGTGAGAATCCGGGCGCGGAACCGAATGGCGGACCCGAAAACGCCAAAGACGGAACGGTCGACGCTGATTACGAAGTCGTCGACGAAAAGTGATCAGACCGGGGCCTGCGGGCCCCGTTTTGATTGACAAATCACCGGTTTTGACGTAGGCTATGGGGGAAGGGAGGCGAGAGAAAAACAACGATGTCAAAAGATTTCTATAAAGCGTTGGGAGTGGCGGAGAATGCTTCGCAGGATGATATCAAGCGGGCGTTTCGAAATTTGGCCAAGAAATATCATCCCGACCGCAACCAGGGCGACAAGGTCGCCGAAGAGCGGTTCAAGGAAATTTCCGAAGCGTATGATATGCTTGGCGATGAAAAGAAACGTAAGCAATACGACACCATGCGCAAATACGGTGCCTTCACCGGTGGTCCAAGCTTCGATCCCCGCCATGCCGGTGGATTCGACGCCTCGCAGTTTGAACGGTTCTTCCGCTTTGACAACGCTGAGGGAATGGATGCCTTTTCTGATCTGTTTGGGTCGATTTTCGGCGGAGGGTCACCCTTTCGACAGGCTCGCCCGCGTCCGCGGCGAAGGGCCTCGCGCGGACGTGATGCCTCCGTTTCGTTGAGCGTTACCTTTGAAGAGGCGATGCGCGGGACGGAAAAAACCATCATCGCCAAAAATGCCGGTGCCGGAATCAAACAACGTAAATTGCGCGTCAAAATTCCCGCCGGAATAATAAACGGCAACAAAATCAGACTCCGTGGAATGGGTTTCCAAGGAGCCAATGGCCAGAGCAATGGAGATTTAATCGTAACCGTGAATGTGAAAAAAAGCGAACAGTTTGAACGTCGCGGAAATGATATTCATTCCAGAGTGACAATCAGCTATCCCGATGCGGTGTTGGGCGGCAAGGTGCAAGTGAAAACACTGACGCGAACCATTAACCTGACCATCCCGCCTCATACCAAATCGGGAACCAGGCTTCGGCTTAAGGGAATGGGATTGTCGGTCAACGGCACCCAGGGGGACCAGTACGTGGAAGTTATCGTAGACGTCCCGGATAACCTCACCCTGCGCCAGAAGGAATTGCTGGAAGAATTGAAGCAAACCTTTGAATAGGCCGAAATCACTGCTGAGTGCGGATGAATATCGTGGCTACTGTCAATCGTGCCGTTAACGCCTGAAGATTCTGTTGTATGGAAAACCTGAGTTCATACGTAAGCATCGGCCTCGTATTGGGATTGATTGTGGCCGTTTTCGGCGCGTGTGCCTGGATGATATATCGACACTGGGTGGAAAAGGAATGGATCAGTTCCGGCAATCGCTTCATGGGCGAACATGTTTACTCGCAGTTCCAAAATGCCGACCGCAAGGAAGCCATTGAGCACGTGCAATATGTCCACGAGGATGAGCGGGAAGAGGACTTTATTGACGATAACAATTAGCTCGAAATCTCAGTGAGAGTTTCGAATAAATTAGTACAAAGCGAGTTCATGATATATAAACATGAATAAATTAACCCAACGGTCGCTGGATGCGCTTGATTATTCCCGGCAGATGGCGCAGTCCGAGTCGTAACCGCAAATCATGCGGGATCGCCCCGTCTTATTCCTTCACCAACAGGACATTGATGGCCTTGACAACGACCTTAACCTTGTCGCCCACCTTTATGCCCAGATCATCCAGTGACTCCATCGTCATGACCGAGTTCATGACCGCATCGGCGGTAACGTCAAGCCGGACCTGGCACATGACATTGCCGCGCTTAATTTCGGTTACTTCGCCGATAATCTGATTTCTTGCCCCGTATTTCATGAGAAATCCTCCTGATTGGAGATGTGCTTTGATATTTCAACATACTGCGGATGGGGGGGATTTGTCAATGACGATTGTGGCCCGCCGCTAGAATAGGCCGGCCACGATTTTGTGCAGGTCCAACAGCGCAATCGCCGCCACGATTACGACCGCAATCAAAACGTAGCGCACGAACACGGCACCCTTTTTAACCGCCATGCGGGCCGCGATCGCCGCTCCTGACATATTACCGATTGCCAGTATCAAGCCGATTTCCCAGCGCACTTGGTCGTTGAACACGAACACCGCCAGGGCAAAAACCGTGAAGCAGAGGATTATCAAATTCTTGACCGCGTTGGCTCGCACCAGGTCGAAGCCCGCTCCCAGCACCAGGCTGGCCAGCAGGAAGAATCCGACCCCGGCCTGAATAAAACCGCCATACATTCCCACCGCAAAAAAGATTATCATTTTCAGCCAGAATCGGTTGTTCATGTCATCCGGGCGACCCTCCAGCCATCGTTTCGGGCGAAGCAGTATCAAAAACAGCATTATTACCATCAGGACGCCGATGGTTTTGCGCATCACGTCCTCATTGAGATTCACGGCGATATTGGCGCCCAGGATGGAACCGATTATGGCCGGAATGGCAAGGATTAATCCGCTTTTGAGATCAAGGACTTTCTGCTTTTTGAAACTGCTGACCGAGACAATGTTTTGCAGGAGGATGGCAACCCGGTTGGTGCCGTTGGCAACATTGGCCGGCAAACCCAAAAAGATGAGCAACGGTAGCGTAATCAGTGAACCACTGCCGGCCAGGGTATTGATAAAACCGCAGGCAAAACCGGCGGCGATGACAGCCGGATATAAATACCAGTCCATGTAACCTTCATGCAATATTATTATTGGCGGAAAATATAGGAAAACCTGCCCCAAATACCAGCATTAATATTCCAAAAAAAAAGGGAATCGACAAAATTGTCGATTCCCAAAATTGGTCTTATACAGAATCTATCTGCTACCAGTTGTTGCGGCGTCCGCCGCCACCACCACCGCCATTACGCTCTGTGCGAGGACGGGCTTCGTTGACGTTCAACGTCCGACCACCCATCTCGGTCCCGCTCAGACCGGAAATCGCGGCCTGCGCTTCTTCTTTTGAAGCCATCTCAACAAATCCAAACCCGCGTGATTCGCCGGTGAATTTGTCCTTGATGACATTGACATTTGTGACTTCGCCGAAGCTCTCAAAAGTTTGGCGAAGTTCTTCCTCTGACATTCCGTACGGCAGATTGCCAACATAGATGTTCATTCTGCTCTCCAGTTTTGTTTATCCCGACTCGAACCTTTTTACCAAGGAAATCTCGTTACACAGATAAACGCGTTTAAGCGCACTATTGCGCCAGATCCACTCACCGATACGCTTTTTCAAGATTTGATTAACAGATACAAGCCTAAGCAATCTCTCTGAGGGATTATTAACTCTCTATAATAATATATCGTCCCAATTTAAAAATATCAATACCTTTTTATTAAATTCGTATTAAATCGAATTGTTCCCGAAAAATCACCATGACCTCAGTTATCTGCTACCAATTCCACTTTGATACGATCCGGGTCCTCAAAATAAACCGCATAATGATCGACACCCCCCGCGTAGGGGTGACAGTCTTCATATAAAATCGTCACATTTCTTTTACGAAATTGATCCGCAAAATAATCAACATTTTCCTTACTGCCGGCGTGGAAAGCCACATGATTCAGGCCCACCCGACATCTATGATACGGAATATCCATGTGTTTTGTTAAGGCCTGGACAAATACAATATACGTTTCTCCCTGAATATAGCTGAATCCCTCTTTCCATTCCTGGTATATCTCATACCCCAGTCGCTCCAGAATCCAGCCCCAGAACTCACGGGTGTGCGAAATATCACTGACATAGATCTCAATATGGTGTAATTGGCCTGTCACCGTATCATTCTCCTCCGGGAATTTGCCGTTGAAATTACCTTGCCGGACATTCACAAGACCGCGAACGTCGCCCAAAATTCCATTGATTATTATATCGTCATAAACGAGCCCGAACTTTTGCCCAGGATTCCGTTATCAGAAAACTATCGTCCATATTGGCCAGCATACGTTCGAATCTCGATCGCGTGACCGCAAAGGTGAGTCGGTCCCTGGGCACACAGGGGCGAGCCGAAATGTCAAACATACCAAGAATTGCCCGATCTGATCCGGAAACCAGTTCCTGATAGGGCGTATGGATTATCGTGCCGCACCCGGCGCCAAACGGGGCAATGACGCTGTCGGGCGAGCAATCGTCGAATCCCGCCAGAGTATAAAGCCCGGAGATGGTATCGGGATTGGCAAAGAAAACCACCACTTGCGGCGCATCGGATTCATCGAGCCTGTCCCAGCGCTTGAAAACAAGAAATTTGCCCGGTGCCGTAAAAGGAGAAATGTTGGCATATTGACCTGTTACCAGTTCCGGAGTCTTCTTGTATCGCAAACCCTCCATCCGGCCGGGAATTCCGCACGAAAGAAAATACTCAAAATTCTCGCCCATCTCCTGGATAAAGCCCGCCGCCCATTGCCCTCCGGGGCAACCGATCGTATCAGCGCTGAACATCAATGATTTTCCGCCACGAACCATGCCCAGGTCACAAATCAGGCATCGCCAACCATCGGATTGCGGTGCCGGCTCAAGGTCTTTTTTCTCGTTGGTGTAATACCAGGCCAGCGGCAATTCCTGCCGGGGAAAATACTTTTCCCAGGATTCCAAAAACTTCTCTTTGATGTGTCTATCCATTAGAAACTCCGGGTTTTACATGAACCACTTCTTGGTTTGGTGAACCGCCTCCCCGAACTCTCGCATAAAGGCCAGATCGCTTTCATCGAGCGGCCCGGCCTCGAGCGCCGTCAGATTCTGCTCAAACTCGTTGGCGTTACGTGGGGCGGTCAGGCAGACCTGCACCTTGCTATTGGAAAGCACAAAACGATAGCATTCCGGGGCGGTGGGGATTCGACCGTCTTTCGGCCAGCCCTTCGGCCTCCGTAACAAATATCCCCAGCGGGTTGCGGTGTAACCGATGATTCCGGGTTGATGCGTCTGCAAATGGGGAAAAATATCCTGTTCCGCGCCGGGATGAGCGGCATTGTAGCGCATCATGAGCACGTCCAGCGCACCTTCGGCACAAAGCTGACCCGCGAATCGGCGGTCATGACACGACATGCCGACCGCGCGAACCTTCCCGGTCTCCCGCAGGCGGTAAAATTCCTCGCGGGTGCGTTCCGGAAAGTGTTTCTCCTTCGTCACGCCCAGAAAAAGGAAGGCATCGATATATTCAGTGCCGAATTGCCGTAGACGTTTCTCCAGGGTGCGTTCAATACCGGGATGACCCACAAGCAGATTATAGGCCCCCGTGACGACTACATATTTCTCGCGATCCCTGCGCAACACATCACGCATAACCCTGGTTAGATTGGTGTCAAAACCATATCCGAAAAATACATTGATGCCGGCATCGAGCGCACGATAAATAAGCTTTTTACCGGGTCGATAGGTGGCGGACAGGCCAAGGCGACAGACCGGTTTGTTGACTCTGTTAAGCGTTCCGTGAGTAAATAAATTCATTCGCGCTCAGCCTTGAATAAATTAAGTCTTCGATAAAGTCTTCATGTCATGTTGATTTGTCAACCTTAAGTTTATGAAAAACCGACGCAGGTAAATCGTCACTTGTGTTTATGACCTGACTTTATTACCATACCAATCTGTAAAATAAACATCCGAAGGGAAATAACATCGGCCGGCCGATTACCCGGGGTTTGTATCATACCAATTCGTCAGCATGGGAGAGACGGTGATTTTAATTAAGACCAGTGTCATGATCGTGTATGCCCTGATGATAATCCTCATTGGGTTGCTGGGCATGCGTAAAACCAGGTCATTTTCTGATTTCTTTTTGGGGGGGGGCAATATCGGGCCGTGGATGACGGCTTTTACCTACGGCACCGCCTATTTCTCGGCAGTGCTGTTTATCGGTTTTGCCGGCAAGGTCGGCTGGGGCTTCGGCTATTCGGGATTGTGGATCGCGGTTGGAAATGCACTACTGGGTGTCCTGGGCGTCTGGTGGTTGCTGGGGCCGCGAATCAAGGCAATGTCGCTTGAATACAAAGTGCACACTATGGCCGAATACTTCGATGCCCGCTATGACAGCAAATTCCTCAAATTGTTTGCCGCCCTGTCGATCTTTGTCTTCTTCGTCCCGTATTCGGCGGCGGTATTTATGGGATTATCCTATTTGTTCCAGGCTACTTTCAATATCGATTACACCCTGGCCTTGATTTTTATGGGGGGATTTACCGCCATCTACCTGGTGCTGGGCGGATACCGATCAATGACCATGATCGATGTGGTGTTCGGGATAATTATGACGGTCGGGGTTTTGATTTTGTTCGGCAGTACGCTCAATGCCGCCGGAGGACTGGGCAATATTACCGAGGCATTGGCAAATATTAATCCCAAACTTACCGAAGCAATTGGCCCGCCGGGATGGTGGCCGCTGTTTTCCCTGGTGTTTCTGACCAGTGTCGCACCATTTGCCATGCCGCAGTTGATTCAAAAATTCTATGCAATCAGGGATAACCGCGCGATAAAAATCGGGATGTTTGCTTCGACCTTTTTTGCCATCCTTGTCGGCGGCATCGGATATTTTACCGGGGCCACCACCCGGTTTTTCCTGACTCCGGAAAATGCCCCCGCCGCCTTTAACAATGGTGCTCCGATTTTTGATGCCCTGATGCCGGAACTGTTGACCAACCTGATTCCTGAGGCGCTTTCGGTCTTGATTCTGCTACTGATTCTTTCGGCATCGATGTCCACCCTGGCGGCGCTGGTGTTGATTTCCAGTTCTTCGATTGTCAAAGACGTATATGCGGGATTCATAAATACCCGTGTTTCCGACAAAAACTTAACCTTGCTGATGCGTGTGTTCAGCGCCGTATTTGTAATCATCTCCGTAATAATCGCATACTATCGTCCCTCGACCATTGTGGCAATATTGGGAATTTCATGGGGAGCAATCGGCGCCGTATTCCTGGGACCCTTTATCTGGGGCTTGTTTACCAAACGGGTCAACAAGGTTGGCGCTATCGCATCATCGGTCCTGGGACTGGGAACCTGCTTGGTGCTGTACGGCATGGATATGCCGTCACCGCAGGCCGGAACCATCGGAATGATTGTTTCCTTGGTCATCAATCCTGTTTTCAGTATCTTTTCAAGACCGGGCGTACCGGAAGATTAAAACCGGAAAGAAACGCAGATAATGAACGCTGATCAACCTGCCGAAACACGAAATATGGGTAACGTGGCACAAGCACGTGCCGTTCAGCGGGTGACCGCCTGGGGACTGGTGGTTAATCTGGCATTGTCCGCCATGAAATTTGTCCTCGGCGTTTTTGGTAACAGTCAGGCGCTGGTTGCCGATGGCGTGCACAGCTTGTCCGATTCCGTCACCGATGTGGTCGTGATTGTCGGAGCCAAATACTGGTCGGCGCCCGCCGATGCCGATCATCCCTACGGACATGGTCGCATTGAAACTCTAATTACGCTTCTTATCGGAGCGGTGCTCGCCGCGGTCGGGATCGGGCTGGTCTATCGGGCGCTGTCGACTCTTGGCCTGCCGCATCAAGCCGCCCCGGGATGGATCGTTTTTGTTGCCGCCTGTATATCGATGGCAAGCAAAGAAGTCCTGTATCGCTGGACCATTGCCGTCAGCCGAAAAATCGGCTCGACTGCGCTATCCGCCAATGCCTGGCATCACCGCTCGGACGGCCTGAGTTCGCTTCCCGTGGCCATTGCGGTGGTGGGAACAAAACTGCGCCCCGACTGGTTTTTCCTCGATCACATTGGAGCCATTGTCGTATCGTTACTGATCCTGCAAGCCGCTTGGAAAATCCTCTGGCCGGCACTCAACCAGCTGACCGATATCGGCGTGGGGCACGAAGAGCGGGCTCGATTGCACGCGCTGGTAATGAGCGTCAGCGGAGTCCATGAGGTGCACGCCATCCGCTCCCGGCATATCGGTTCCGGCATTCAGGTCGATCTCCACGTGCTGGTCGATCCCCAAATGACCGTGCGGGCCGGACATGAAATCGCCCGGGACGTCAAGTATCATCTGATCAATGAAGTGGCCGATGTGGTCGACGTCCTCGTTCATGTTGAACCGTATGAGGGTGATTTCAGCCGACAAGCCGAATAATAAAATCCCGATTACGCTGATGTAACAGCTGTTTGAGACTGCACCAGTTGTATCAGTCGTTCCGCGATTCGTTTCGGGGTGAGAGCCTGATCGGATAAACCGGCCTTGACAATCTCACCCGGCATGCCGTAAACCGCACAGCTTTTCTTGTCCTGCGTAATGCAATAACAACCCCGGTGAGTCTTCAAGGCTCGTATCCCCGCCAGTCCATCCGCTCCCATCCCGGTCAGCACCACCGCAAGGATTTGCCCCTGAATTGAATTTTCCAGCGACTGAAATAACACGTCGACCGACGGTTTGCATCCGTGCACCGGCCGGCCGTCGACGGCACGCGTGACATAATTACGCCCCGGCATCTGGGCATTTCGGACTATCTCCAGGTGCCGACCACCCGCGGCCAGGTAAACGTATCCCGCTTGAAGTTTTTCGCCGCCGTGAGCTTCAAGCACGATCAGTTGTGACTTGGCATCCAGGTTGGCGCTCAATGATTCGGTGAATCCCGGTGGCATGTGTTGTACGATCACAATCGGCACGGGGAAATCCGCCGGAAGAGCGGGGATTAATTTATACAGGGCCTGCGGACCGCCCAGAGAAGTCCCGATAGCGACAATATCATATCCGGATAAAGGCCGACGAGCGATCTTTGCGACGGGAGAGGGGGGAGGGGCCGGGGTTGCGGACGACCACGAACCACCCTGTCTGACCTGCTCGGTGGTGCGCTTGACATGATACAGATTGATAATCGGCCTGAGGTATTTGTTGAAGTAGACAGTGTTTTGTGAAATACTGTTACCGGCCGGCTTGCGAATAAAATACAACGCCCCCAAATCAAGCGCCTTCAAAGAACTTTTCGATGTCGTGTTGGTCGATTCCGAAACCAGAATAACCTCCACGCCGTCGTTAATGCGTTTGAGAGTCGTAATTGCCCCTTTGGCCTGTTTGGGAGAAGTCATACTGAAATCCAGCAGAACGATATCCGGAGCCAGGCGGGCAAACTGGGAAACGGCATCCCTGAGGTTTGGGAACGACCCCACGACTGCAACGTAATCAATCGCCGCCAGAGCCCGTACAAGTGCCGTGCGATAATCCTCGTCTCCGTCGATCACGAGTATCCTTACCGGATTATGTCTTGACATGATCCCCCTTAATACTATTACGATTCCTTCTTAATATCGGCACATTATGGAAATTCCATGTCACAAAAATCGTCTTCATGGTAAATACGAAAACTGGTAATCTGGTAGGTGTCGAATCTCATGAACTCGCTTCGGTGCTCGCCCACTCAGAAAGAGCAGGATCGGATCACCCCGCCTTTTTGTCCCCGCCGGGACGTTACTATTGACAACGGTTGGCCGGATTGCTACGTTTCCCAAAATACATGGGCGATGTAATCGTCATACGGGAATGTGGGCATGAAAATCGAAAAATACAATCTTCCTTCGGGAAGAAGTCTCGGTGCGCACTATCAGATTATCGGACAGCTCGGAAGCGGTTGGGAAGGGGAAGTATATAAGGTCCGCGAAAACCGCACCGGGATAATCAGGGCCGCCAAACTGTTCTATCCGCGCTCGCGCGACCGCGAGAAGCCGCTTCTGCGGTATGCCCGGAAGTTGTATAAACTGCGCTCCTGCCCGATTGTCGTTCAGTATCATCATCGGGATACGGCCCGGGTGAGAGGGCAAACCGTGGACTTTTTGGTATCGGACTTTGCCGATGGGGAAATGCTGTCGAGTTTTCTCGCACGCCGGAAAGGGAATCGGCTGAGTTCGTTCGAAGCGTTGCACCTGCTCTATGCCCTCGCGCTCGGGATCGAGCCGGTGCACTTTTTGGGCGAGTATCACGGTGACATTCACTCCGACAATGTCATGGTTAAACGCCGGGGGTTGGGTTTCGATGTCTACCTGCTGGATTTTTTCGATCTGGGACGGGCAACCAAAGCGAAAATTCAACAGGATGTCTTTGATCTTATCGGCATCCTGTATGAGATGATTGGTGGGAAAGACGGTTATGCCCGTGCCGATGACAATATTCGCAAAATAATCATGGGCCGCAAACATTCCCTGATCCGTCGCAAGTTCAACGTGGCGGGTCACCTCCGTCTGGAACTGGAAAACCTGGAATGGGAATAATGACATCTTCCATGATGCAATAAAAAAAGCGCGACGTGTCAACGTCGCGCTTCTTGCCAGCCACTTGTCATGTATTTCCTTTGCTATTGCATATTCGTATTTGTCATTTTCTATCCGAAGGTTGCCAGCAGAACCCCGGCCGCTACGGCCGATCCGATCACACCGGCGACATTCGGCGCCATCGCGTGCATAATCAGGTAATTGTTCGGATCCTCCTTGGCTCCCACCATCTGGCAGACCCGGGCCGCGTTTGGCACCGCGGAGACCCCGGCCGCACCGATAATCGGATTGATTTTGTTGCTGGAAAACACATTCATTAACTTCGCAAATAGAACACCTGCCGCCGTGGCAATACAAAATGACAGCGCACCCATGGCGAAGATTTTTATGGAGTCCGGGGTGAGAAAACGTGAAGCATCGGTGGATGCACCAACCGTTACCCCCAGCACTATTGTCACAATGTCAATCAGGGCATTCCGGGCGGTCTTGGCCAGGCGCTCGGTGACGCCGCATTCCTTCAAAAGATTGCCGAAGAAAAGCATGCCCAGCAAATCAATTGCTCCCGGCGCAATAAACGTGGTAATCATGAACGCAATTACCGGAAACAGGATGCGCAGACGTTTACTGACCGGTTTGGAAGGTTGCATATGTATCAACCGCTCCTTTTGGGTCGTCAGCAACCTGATGATGGGAGGTTGAATCACCGGAACCAGCGCCATATAAGAATAAGCCGATATGGCGATTGCCCCCAGAAAATGCGGGGCCAGTTTGGATGAAAGAAATATGGCGGTGGGACCGTCGGCGCCGCCGATAATGCCGATCGCACCGGCCTCCATTTTCGTGAATCCCAAAGACAACGCCAGAATAAATGTCAGGAAGATCCCCGCCTGGGCCGCCGCACCAAGAAGAATAAGGCGTGGTTTGGAAAGCATGCAGGAAAAATCGGTCATCGCTCCGATACCAAGGAAAATCAACGGCGGATAGTAACCCTGGCTGACTCCCTGGTACAGTATCGACAGGACACTCCCTTCCTCGTAAATACCGAGGTCCATTCCGGCACGATAGGGGATATTGCCGATCAGGATTCCGAACCCGATCGGAATCAGCAACAGCGGCTCATATCCCTTGGTGACGCCGACATAGATGAAGAGACACCCGGCAATGAGCATGAAGAAATTACCCCAGGTGAAGTTGCCGATGGCTCCTGCCTGTAAAAAGTTTATTAAGATATCCATTAGTCGTTGCTCCTAAGGTGAATTATAGCATTACGCAAATTCCACCAGACTTTGCCTTTCCTGGACTGAATCACCGACGGCAACCGGTATGGACTTTATCTTTCCAGCGGTTGGAGCAGCTATCGACGTTTTCATCTTCATGGCCTCGATAACAACCAGCACCTGTCCCTTGGTAACCTCATCACCCGGACGGCATTTAATCTCAAGGACCGTGCCGGCGATCGGTGATGTCACCGAACCACCGTTGTCTCCGGTCGTCGCAACCGGAGCGGCCGGGGCGGCTTTGGGAAGAGGGGCGTGGGTCGACTGGCCGTTGGTGGCTGATCGCGGACGAGGGCGTGGCGCCGCCGCCGGAAATCCTTCACCGGCATCCAGAACCTGGACGTCTACTTCGTATGCGACACCATGGACTGTTATTTTGAGTTTCATTTTCTATCTCCTGAAGTCAATTCATATCAAGTACATTAAGTTATCTTTTTTTCAAGACAACGTGGGAACCGTGCAATATTGCCCGGCCTTCCATCGACCACGGCCCGCCCTTGGCGTCGCGCGGTAACAGCCGACGCACCTTTCTTATATGAAAGCGTCCCGCAATCATCGTCGCCGCCGCCGCCGTGATCAACACCAACGTGGTCGTGTCAATCGTGGGTTCCCGTGTTTGGGCCTGCTCTTCCTGCCTGTCTTCACGCATCTTCCAATTATCATCGATTTTCCTGATAAGAAAAACGGTAAACGAAACAATAATCAGGGCGGAAAAAACAATGATTATCCCGATTACGGCGAAATTTAATCCGAATTGAAGCCATTCCGGCATATCAACACCTCATCTCTTACAGGGGGATTAAGCCATGTTTCTTTTGCGGTCGCAACTCGCGTTTGGCCTTGAGTATTTCAAGGGTGGCCGCAAGGTAGGCGCGCGTTTCGGCCGGTTCGATGATGTCATCGACCATGCCGTGGGAAGCCGCAAAATACGGATTGGCGAACGTTTCCTTGTATTCCTCAAGCCGTTTGCCTCGCTCCGCGACAGGATCCTCAGCCTCACTAATCTCTTTTCTGTAAAGCACATTGACGGCGCCTTCCGCACCCATGACCGCGATCTCCGCCGATGGCCAGGCACACAGCGTATCCGCACCCATGCTCTTGGCACACATGGCGAGAAATGCTCCACCATATGCCTTTCGAACCACCACCGTCAGTTTTGGCACCGTTGTCGCCGCATAGGCAAACAACATCTTGGCTCCGTGACGAATTATGCCGCCGTATTCCTGTTGCACCCCCGGCATAAAGCCCGGCACGTCCACGAACGTCACGATTGGGATGTTAAAGGCGTTGCAGAAACGAATAAAACGAGAGGCTTTATCCGAGGAGTCGATGTCGAGCACGCCGGCCTTGTGCATCGGCTGGTTGGCGATAATGCCGATCGAGTACCCGGCCAGTCGCCCGAAACCGATAACGATGTTCTCGGCGAAATGTTCCTGCACTTCCATGAAGTCACCGCCGTCCACGAAACGATAGATGACTTCATGCATGTCGTACGGTTCACTGGGATCTTCGGGGATGACTGTGTTCATGCTTTCATCGGGGAGCAACTCTTCATCATGTAGTTCTTCAATGAACGGCGGATCCTCGGAATTGTTGCTCGGCAGAAACGAAAGCAACCGCCGCGTGATGTTGATGGCATCCTCGTCGTCCTCGGCGATAAAATGCACCACGCCGGAATAATGGGCGTGACTTTCCACCCCGCCAAGTTGCTCGGCGGAAATGTCCTCACCGGTCACCTGTTTGATCACCAGCGGGCCGGTAATATACAATTGACCCTCATGGCGAACCTGGATGATAAAATCCGTCAGCGCCGGGGAGTAGGCCGCACCACCGGCGCAGGGACCCGCAATGATACTGATTTGCGGCACCACGCCGGAGAGCAATACGTTACGGTAAAATATATTGCCGTACCCGGACAGCGAGTCAACGCCCTCCTGAATACGGGCGCCGCCGCTGTCGTTGATCATGACAAAGGGATCGCCGGTTTTCAGCGCCGCGTCCATCGCCTGCTTGATTTTCTCGGAGGTAACCTCACCGACCGAACCGCCGGCAACCGTGAAATCCTGGCTGGCCGCATAAATCGGTCGACCGTCCACCAGACCGTGACCGGTTACCACCCCTTCGCCGGGAAATTCTTTGTTGGCCACTCCGAAATGAGTGCACCGGTGTTTCATATGGAGCAAAGATTCCCGAAATGTGTCCTCTTCAAATAGAAGATCAAGACGCTCCCGGGCCGTCAGTTTGCCCAGCTCGTGTTGCTTGGCGATGCGCTTGTCACCGCCACCCTTCATAAGGTACTCTCGTCGTTCTCGTAGCTGATCTATCTTGGATTTAGCCATAGTACGCTACCTTGAATCATAAATGTGTGAAATTGCATTATCATCTGCTTTATCTATAAACATAAAATTAATTGCTTAATTGCGGAAGTAACCCGTCTCACGAGGGTATGGTTGTAAGATCTCCGGAGAGGGGAGAGGGTACAATCTCCCAAACGGCTACTGCTTTTTCCTCCAGTTCTGCTTCACATCATCCTCAAACGTCTCAAGCAATTGCCAGGCGGCCTGGGTGACCGGCAGTGATCCTTTCATAACCTCTTGTTCGATATTTGACAAAACTGACTTAACCGCGTCGTTGCCGTAAAAGGTCTCCCTAAGTCGTTCCCGCACCATACTGTGTAACCAGTCTTTGAGCTGTTCCTGTCGGCGACGGGGAAACTCCCCGTTGGCCGTGGTCATGTCGCGAAAATGCTCGATGACCCGCCACAGCTCCTCGATACCGTCGCCGGTTGTCGCCGAGGCCGTGAATGCCCCGGTGCGCCAGCCCCTGGTGGCCGGTTGCAGATAGTGCAGGGCGCGTTCGTATTCCTCACGGGAAACCTTGGCGGAACGCACGTTGGCACCGTCAGCTTTGTTGACCAGAACCGCATCGGCAAGCTCGAACACCCCGCGTTTTATTCCCTGGAGTTCATCACCCGCTCCGGCGATAAGCACCAGCAGGAAAAAATCAACCAGGGAACGAACCGCGATTTCACTCTGACCGACTCCGACCGTCTCGACCAGCATCACGTCATAACCCGCGGCTTCAAAGACAATGATAATCTCCCGTGACTTGCGGGTGACACCGCCCAGCGTGCCACCGCTGGGACTGGGACGGATAAAGGCATTGGTGTCCTGTGACAGCCGTTCCATACGCGTCTTATCACCGAGAATACTGCCCCGGGTGAGACTGCTGGACGGATCGACCGCCATGACTGCGACCTTATGTCCCCGCTCGGTCAAACGACACCCCAACGCTTCGATCAGCGTGCTTTTACCGGCGCCGGGAACCCCGGTAATGCCCACCCGTATCGATTTCCCGGCATGTGGTAATAACTGCCGCAGGACTTCCTGCGCCTGTTGCTGATGGGACAAAGCGTTGGACTCGACCAGCGTGATGGCGCGGCCGATAATCGTCCGGTCGCCGCCAAGAACACCTTCGACATACTGCTCGGTGGTCATCGCCGTGACCTTCGCCCGGGGCCGGTTATTGGCCGAGTCTGAAGACGATGGCATCCCGTCATGACCTCCCGCAATGCCCGGCATTACATGCAATGCCGTTGGTGGTTTGGGATTCGGTTTCTTGTCTTTCCGCGACTTGTCAGTCATCGTTCCAACTTACTGTTTTTCACTCATCGCTCAGCAACTGCTTGAGAATGTTCCGAGCCGCCACCGGAATGACCGTCCCCGGCCCAAAAATGGCATTGGCTCCGTGGTCATACAGGAACTGGTAGTCCTGCGCGGGGATAACACCACCGATAACAACCATGATGTCCTCACGCCCGAGCTTTTTCAATTCCTCCACCAGCGCTGGCAAAAGCGTCTTGTGGCCCGCCGCAAGTGAACTCATCCCAACCACGTGGACATCGTTTTCCACTGCCTGCCGGGCCGTTTCCTCTGGAGTCTGGAACAACGGACCGACATCGACATCAAAGCCGAGATCCGCAAATGCGGTGGCAATGACCTTGGCGCCGCGATCGTGTCCGTCCTGACCCATCTTGGCAATCAGGATACGCGGTCGGCGACCTTCTTTGGCCGCAAATTCATCGGTTAGATGCCGGACTTCGGCAATCGTATCAGATTCCATGTACTCACTGCTGTATATTCCGGAAATTGTTCTTGTCTCTGCTTTATGACGACCCCAGGTCTTTTCCAGAGCATCGCTGATCTCACCCAGCGTTGCCCGCGCCTGAGCCGCCCGTATCGACAACTCCAGTAAATTCCCCTCACCGCTTTCGGCCGACTGCGTCAGCGCCGCCAGGGCCTGGGTTACCGTTGAATCGTCCCGCTCCCGCCGGAGCTGATCAAGTCGCGCCAATTGTTGTTGCCGCACTACCTGATTGTCTACCTCAAGAATGTCAATTGGCTCCTCTTTGTCAAGACGATAACGGTTAACTCCGATAATCGTCTCCGTGCCGGAATCGATATGTGCCTGGCGCCGGGCAGAGGCCTCCTCGATGCGCATCTTCGGCAAACCGGCCTCGATTGCCCTGGCCATGCCGCCCAACTCTTCGACCTCTTGAATATGCTCCCAGGCCTTATGGGCGATCGCATCGGTCAACGCCTCAACATAATAAGAACCGCCCCAGGGATCGATTACGTTGCAAATCCCGGTCTCATTCTGAAGGTATAACTGGGTGTTGCGGGCAATCCGCGCGCTGAAATCGGTTGGCAACGCGATTGCCTCATCAAGCGCGTTGGTGTGCAGACTCTGGGTATGTCCCAGTGCCGCCGCCATCGCCTCAATACAGGTCCGGGCCACATTATTGAAAGGATCCTGCTCGGTCAGGCTCCAGCCCGACGTTTGCGAGTGCGTTCGCAACATCATCGACTTCGGATTCTGAGGATTGAACTGCTTCATCAGCTTGGCCCAGATCATCCGCGCCGCGCGCATCTTGGCGATTTCCATGAAATAGTTCATGCCGATGCCCCAGAAGAACGACAACCGGGGAGCGAATTCATCAATCGACAAACCCGCTTTCAAACCGGTCCGGACATATTCCAAACCGTCGGAAAGGGTGTAGGCCATTTCCAAATCGGCGGTAGCGCCCGCTTCCTGCATGTGATAACCGGAGATGGAAATGCTGTTGAATTTCGGCATGTTCTTCGCCGTGAAGGCGATAATGTCGCCGATAATACGCATCGATCCGGACGGGGGATAGATATATGTGTTCCGAACCATGTATTCTTTCAGGATGTCATTTTGAATGGTCCCGGCAAGATCCTTTAATTGGGCACCCTGCTCGAGCGCCGCGACAATGTAAAACGCCATGACCGGAAGCACTGCTCCGTTCATGGTCATCGAAACCGACATCTTGTCCAGCGGGATGCCCCCGAACAATATCTCCATGTCAAGGATGGAATCGACCGCCACCCCGGCTTTGCCGACATCCCCGATCACACGCGGGTGATCGGAATCGTATCCGCGATGCGTCGCCAGGTCAAACGCGACTGAAAGACCTTTCTGCCCGGCCGTGAGATTACGGCGATAGAAGGCATTGGATTCCTCGGCGGTGGAAAAGCCGGCATATTGCCGCACTGTCCAGGGCCGGGTGACATACATGGTGGCATACGGTCCGCGCAAAAACGGCGGCAAACCGGCCGTATAATCAAGATGCTCGAAAGACTGGATGTCATCATCGGTATAAAGCGGCTTGACCCCGATCTGTTCCATCGTGTTCCAGATCATGTCTTCCACCTTCCGCCCGGTTTCGGCCTCAATGCGCGTCTTCCAGGTCCGATAGTCGGCGGTCGGTTTCGCCGTTCCCAGCGATTTATCGGTAAAATTCGGTATTCGACTCATAGCGACACCCCCAATTCCACGGCAAATGAAGTCAACATTTCAAGAAGATTGGATTTGATATGGATGAACTCATCCACACCGGCCTCCATGAAGGTATTTCGGAGTTCCTCCTCGCGCGGGAATCCCGCCAGAACCACCTTGACTCCGGTATTGGTCGCTTTTATTGTTTTTGCGATCTGCGGGGCACCCGCGACATAATCATCATCCGGGCCGCAGATTATCACAATGTTGGCTTTGGATTCAAGCGCTTTCTGAGCCGCTTCGTCCGGCGTCTTGTGTCCCTTGGTGCGGACCACCTCAAAGCCGCCGACTTCAAAAAAGGTCGCCGCAAAATCCAGCCTCGGCATGTATTTCCCGACCGGTCCCAGCGTCGCAAGATAGACCTTCAAACCGCCCGTTTCGGAACGTTTGTTTTCCACCGCCTTGCGAAGTCTTTCAAACGGCTCGGCAACCCGGCGCACGGGAATGGGTGTGATCGCCGGAAGAGATTTCTTGCCGGGGCGAAGAGTCTTGCAAATTTCGCCAATAGTGGCGCCATGTGCCGCGGCATCCATAATCGCCGGCGCAATCGCATTCTGATCGGCATTGAGTAAATCGGTTAGCTTTCGCAACACCGTGATTGCTTCCTGGTGATCGCCGCCGGTTCGCAGGGACTGCACCGCCTGCGAGCGATTTGCATGGAAGTCAGCCCAGTCTGTCTTGCGATTGTTCAGCTTGATCTCGTTGAGATTGGGGTAATTGTTGATTCCCACCATGACCGTCTTCCGCTTTGAAAAATCGGCGGCTCGCTTTTCGGCGGTGCCCGCGATTTCCGTTTGCGGGAAACCGTCTTCAAGAGCCTTTATCATGCCACCCCGGCCTTCAACCGCCTGTAGCAGTTTCCAGGCCTCCTCGGCCAAATCGGCTGTAAGCCGCTCGACATACCATGACCCGCCGGCGGGATCGATAATCTGACCAAGGTGCGCTTCGTCCTTGAGAATAATCTGTATATTGCGCGCAATACGGCGGGAGAATTCATCCGGCTGATGAACCGGTGCATCGAATGGTGCAACCTGCATACTGTCGGTCCCTCCGACAACGCCCGAAAAGGCCTCGGTCGTGGCCCGCAGGAGATTAACATGCGGGTCATACGTGGACTTGCTCAGGCGCGAAGTCCCGACATGTATCCACATTCCCCGCAATTTATCGGCAACCTCGCAACTCTCCAGGATGCGGTTCCAGAGCAGGCGCGCCGTCCGTAGCTTGGCTACCTCCATGAAGAAATGGGTGCTGACCGCGAAACTGAAACGCATCCGGGGGACAGCCGTTTCAAGCGCGATCTCCCGCTCTTCAAGGGCACGCAAGTACTCCAGTCCGGTGGCCAGCGTAAAAGCCAGCTCCTGCACGGCATTGGCCCCGCCGTCATGGTAGGGTTCACCATGAATCCAGATGGTGCCGAGTTGCGGAGCGTGTTCCGCCGACCAGGCGGTCAGGTGAGCCAAATCATCAAATGCATCGGTCAGCGGTAACGGAAGCGTTCCGTATTCGACCAGCTCTCCCAACGGATCCGCCGCGACCGCGCCGTGAAGGTCGGCGAGGTCGGTGTTATGTTTTCCGGCAGTTGTCGCTAAAAATCCCAGGTAGGGAAGAGAGCTACTCCCGGCATGAAGATAAACCGGGGTCTGCTTCAGGTCGATCCCCGCCAGGGCGGTTTCCAGCTCGTTTGCCGATGAGATCGATACACCGTCCGTGCCGACCTGCTTCGCATCGGCTTGGTCGGGGTCAAGACCCAGGCGTGATGCCCGGTCAACTGTCAGGTTAAGCGCGGTTTGGCCGTGTTCCAGATCGTGCCGAAGCACGCTGTTCGTTTCTTCGAGCGAAAGCCCGGTTGTTTCCTGTGCGATATCCCAGGCGTTGCCGCCATTGACAACGGGTTGGCTTCCGCGATGGAAGGGGGCGAAACCGGGGAGGGACTGAACATGCGGTAAATCCGCAATATCCTCACGCCGGTATATCGGTTTCAACGTTATCCCCTCCGGTGTCGGAGTCAGCATCCGTTTTTCATATGGCGCGCCCTTAAGCAGGCGGTCAACTTCCGCCCGCCATTGGGACGGGGCGGGGGACGGAAACTCTTCAAAAAGCCGCCCTGTAACATCCTCGGGATGTGCCCCTGCGTTTTTCTCTGATGACATTGTCTTTATTCCCAATTACTGCCGTTCATAATTAATATTCTTTTCCAACATTCGTCTTTATATGGTGGTTTTGATAAAGAGTCAAGTACTTTAACCTCTCTCTCAACCTATTCTTGCCAATGTTGAAAAATCGTGTCAAAAGCGCCCGACTGATCAGTATTCCTTGGCCTCCTCTTCGCCGATGAGCACCCGCACGGCGCCCATATCCAGCGCTCGCATCTCATCACTGCCGGGGTAAATCATGAATTTGGCAAGAAAGCCGACTCGCTCCTTAATCATTCCAATGAATTCCTCGTCACGAGCCAGGCCACCGGAAAACACGATGGCGTCTACCTTGCCCTCAAGCACCGCGGAAAATGCACCGATCTCCTTGGCTACCTGATAGGCCATGGCATCATATACCAGCTGAGCCTTTTCGTCACCCTGCTTGATGCGTTCCTTGACCTCGCGCATGTCGCTGGTGCCCAAATAAGCGGTGACACCGCCGTTGCTCCAGATTTTGTCCTTCAGTTGCTTTTCCGTATACTTGCCGGAAAACGCCAGCTCGACCAGACTCCAGACCGGCAGATGTCCCGAACGCGTGGGCGCAAACGGGCCGTCGCCGTTTAACGCGTTGTTGACATCGACCACGCGGCCGTACTTATGCGCCCCGACCGAAATCCCACCACCCAGGTGAGCGACAATAAATCGGCAGTCCGAGTACTGTTTATCCAAATCCCGGGCCGCCAGCCGGGCCACCGCCTTTTGATTTAAAGCATGAAAAATACTGACGCGTTCGATGTCCGGCAACCCGGAAACCTTGGCGATATCCTCCAGTTCCGTAACCGTGATCGGGTCGACGATAAATGAGTCAACGTTGATCTTGTCGGCCAGGCGATGGGCCAGGACCGCACCCAGATTCGAGGCGTGCAGGCCATGAACTCCCTCTTTGAGATCGTGTAACATCCGGTCGTTTACGCGATAAGTACCGCTGGGGAGGGGGCGAAGGGCCCCCCCGCGAGCAATGATGCAATCGATATCGTTGATCTTGTATCCGGCCTTCTCGAGTTCGGCCACGATGAGTTCTTCGCGAAATTCCTGCTGATCCATAATGTTGTCGAATTTCGCCAGGTCCTCGGCGCGATGCGATATTTCCTTGGAGAAAACCGGCTGTTCGTTTTTATACAACGCGATCTTGGTCGACGTTGAACCGGGATTTATGACGAGAATGTTCTTTTCCATTATCTGTCCTTACCTCAATCCTATGGTCGTTCCGTTTAGATCCGAATCGCTGTCTTATAGGCCGTGTGAATGGCATCATAAATCTTGCCGGGCACAACGCAATCACCGATGGAATGCACCTCCATCTCCGTCTCTTTCTTCAACTGGTCATACAGTTCGGGCTGGGCGGTGTATCCGACCGCCATCACGACTGTGTCGGCCTCAACTTCACAACGATGACCGGACTGATCGACAATAACCACGGCGTCCTCTTTAATCTCCGCCAGCTTGTGCGAGGTAAGGACCTTGATCTTGTCTTCGACGATTCGTTCGAAGTAGGCGATCTTGTCGGTGACCGCACAGTCTTTCATGATTTCGTCGAGCATTTCCACAATGGTGACATCCTTGCCCTGTTCCGACAGGAACATGGCAACTTCGGAACCGACCAGGCCACCGCCGACCACAACCACCTTTTTGCCTTCGTTGCGGTTGTTGTTGAGAATATCCACCGCTTCATAAACCATGGCGCGATCAATACCCGGTATGTTGAGCTTGGTCGGTTTGGCGCCGATCGCTACGATGGCAACGTCATAATTGGTGCCGTCGAACATATCCACCTTGGCCTGCTTCTCGATAATTTCCACTTTCAGCTTTTTCAACTGCGTGATCAGGTATTGCTGGAAATTGCGGATGTCGGACTTGAATTCCGGCACCGAGGCTTCGTTCAAAACCCCGCCAAGTTTGCGCTTTTCATACAGCGTGACCTTGTGACCGCGCTCGGCGCATACCCGAGCCGCTTCCATTCCGCCGGGGCCGCCACCGATTACCACCACGCGCTTCGGTTTCTCAGCCGGGGTAATCTGAAGATCGCCCTCGCGGCCAATGGTCGGATTGACTCCGCACGTTACCGCGCGGAAATTGAAGAAGGTTCGTTCCAGACAGCCCTCATTACAACGAATACAGGGACGAATATCCTCCGGGCGACCTTCGATCGCCTTCTGCGTCCAGTACTGATCCGCCCAGAGCGGACGACCCAGTCCCACGTAGTCACCCTGGCCGGAGGCAATGATTTCCTCGGCGTATTCCGGTGTCGTGATGGAACCGGAAGCAATAACCGGGATGGAGATTTCCTTCTTGATGGCCTCGGCCGCCCAGACATTGTGACCGCGGTTGATGGCCATCGGGCTGACCTGGTGTATCATTTGGTGGTGATCGCCGCCGGAAACATGAATGGCGTCGATTCCCTTAGTCTCGAGGGCTTTGCAAACCTGAATGGTTTCTTCTATACCGAATCCGTCCGGCTCATAATCGGTCCCGCTGAGTCTGACCGTCAACGGGAAATCAGGGCCGATTTTGCCGCGAATATTATCGACGATTTCAAGCAGGAAGCGCATCCGGTTTTCCGGCGATCCCCCATAAAGATCAGTGCGCTTGTTGGTGTGCGGAGATAGGAAGTTGGTGATCAAATAGCCGTGCGCCCCGTGGATCTCGATTAACTCAAACCCGGCTGAAACCGCGCGAAGTGCCGCCTGACCGAAGGCCTCTTCGATTTCAGCGATTTCCTCAATGGTCAGCGGTTCGGGAATGGCATCCCGGCCAACCCGTTGCATTAACGCCGGCCAGGGAATCGCCGAGGCCGACTTGATCGGCGGAGTTCCGAGAAATTTCTGGCGACCACAATGCTCGATTTGTATTCCCGCCCGGGCGCCGTTGTCTTTTATGACATCGGCCAACCAGGCCAGACCGGGAATGTGTTCAATGTTGCTGATACCAAGTTGACAATGGGCCGACTTGCTGGCAATATCATCGACAAAGGCATATTCTACTACAATCAAGCCGGTGCCGCCCCGGGCCAGCTCGCGATAATGACGAATCAATCGCTCCGAAACGCTTCCATCCGTGTTGCTCATACCGGTTGATTGTGGGGCCTTGACGACTCGGTTTTTTATTACAAGGTTGCCGATTCGGCCCGGTTCTGAAAGTTTGGGAAACTTGTTAGCCATGACAATACCCTTTATTAATGGTAATTCTTCTGTTGCTTACGCGTCCTGTTTTCTATTTCAATTTCTTCTATTACATTGTCTTTCACTGGTCCTCTAATCAAAAGGCGTGCCTGCTATTTAATGTGTTGCGATGCAACGCATTAATGTTTTTGTGGGAGCGTCATTATGGCTTCGGTGTGTCATAATGAAATGGTGGTATTGCAATATGAAATGGTTCTTGCGTGGGATGCCGCTTATCTCTTAATTCCGTTATACTTAACGACATTTGACAAAGTCATCCTGACATTGAGAAAGGTGTTGTATCTTAGGCATTTTTTACGTTTTTTGGGATAATCAGTCATTACCCATACAAAAGGACAGATTTCATGGGAAAAAGTAAGCATCCTATTGATGAACCCGGAGCCGATAAGCACTTTGATCTTACGCCCCAAACGGTTGAAAATGATGAACATATCCCGGAACAAATATCGAAACTAATTCATGACGAATTGTTTGGCGTTCTTTGCACCCAGGGCGATGGACAACCGTATGGATCACTTATCGGCTTCGCCGCCAACGACCAACTCTCAGCAATTGCATTTGCCACTCCGATTGCCACGCGCAAATTTAAACTCCTGACCGATTGTGACCATGTGGCGCTGGTGATTGATACGCGTGACCAACATCCGGATGACATGACCAGTGTCGAGGCGATCACTGTGACCGGTCGTGCCGTGCGGGTTGAGCCGGGAGAGGAATACGACCTGTGGGCAAAACGACTAACAGCCCGTCATCCATACTTAAAATCTTTTGTGGCGGCGGCCTCATCGGCCTTGTTTCGAATTGACGTCTATCGCTACTTTTATGTTACACGCTTTCAAAAAGTTTCACAATGGATACCACCGAAAAAGTAGTCTACACCCTGTCGAATGTCTCCGGCATTGGCCCGGAACAAATCGGCGGTAAGGCCTATAATCTGGGACGATTGATTCAGGCCGGATTAGCCGTTCCGAATGGCTTTTGCATCGGGGTTGCGGCCTATCAAACCTTTATCAGGCATAATAACCTATCCCGTGTCATTCGCCTGGAGATGGGACGCAAAGCGTTTCAGTCCATGCGCTGGGAAGAAGTCTGGGATGTCGCATTAAGAATTCGTTCGGCCTTTACTCGCGCCGAAATACCGCAGGATTTGGCCGACCGGATTCGCACCGCCGTTTCCGACCTGGGACCGCCCGGGGCACTGGCGGTGAGATCGTCTGCACCCGGCGAAGATGCCGAAGGTGGATCATTTGCCGGATTGCATGAATCGGTCACCAATGTGCTATCAGAAGACGCGGTTCTGGATGCTGTCAAAAAAGTGTGGGCCTCACTGTGGTCGGATGCGGCGATGCTGTATCAACAGGAATTGGCTCTTGATCCTTTTCAGAGTACCATGGCCGTGATCGTACAACAAATGATCTATCAGGATATTTCAGGGGTGGCGTTTGGTAGCGATCCGCGTAACCCTGAAAAAGACCACATGATTATCGAGGCCGTTCCCGGCCTGTGCCAGGACCTGGTGGATGGGACGGTCGATCCTGATCGGTGGATCGTATCGCGGACGACCGGAGATATCATCGAATGGAAACCGGGACAGCGCGACGCCAAAGAATCTTCCCAGCCCTTGCTCGACGAGTCCGACCTCACTCATATAATCGATGCCATCAAAGGCATACAACATCTGACCGGTTGGATTCCCGACATCGAATGGACCGGCCGGGCAAAAAACCTGACCATTTTGCAGGCGCGCCCGATTACCACCGTTGGGAAGGACGAACGCGATGATCGAACCTGGTATCTCAGTTTGCGGCCGGGCGCCGGGCGACTGAAAGCGCTGGCCGAAAAAGTGACCGGAGAATTAATCCCGGCGCTCGAGGCGGAAGGGGAACGTTTGGCCCGCGAAAATCTCGGGCGGTACGATGACGCCGAACTGGCCCGCGCACTGGAACAGCGCGCCGAAGCGGTCCGCTATTGGAAAGAAGTCTACTGGAACGATTTTATCCCTTTCGCCCACGGTATTCGTCAGTTCGGGATGTACTACAATGATGCGGTCCATCCTGACGATCCGTACGAATTTGTCGAACTGCTGAAAGGTACTGACATGCTGGCATCGCGGAGAAACCACTTGATGCAGGAAATGGCTGATATCCTGCGTGCAAACAAAGCACTGCGGGATGCCATTCGCCAGCTTTACATGCAGGACGACCCGGACAATGTGCCGATGTCTTCAATTGTTGACAAGCTTCAGCCCGTTGCAGGTGGAGACAATTTCCTCAGGCAACTGACCACCTTTATGAATGACCACATGGATATCACCTATGGCAACAAACAGCTGGGCAACCGCCATGACTTACTGCTGAAAGCCCTCTATGAACTGGCAATAAAACCGATCAGCGTTCATGAAATAAATCTCGAAACCCTCCCGGATGAAGATAATGCCGGGTGGGAAAGACGCTACTATGATGCCGTTGGTGACGAGCGGCAGGAGGAAGCCCGCGATGTTCTTGAACTGGGGCGACTGAGCTGGCGTCTGCGCGATGATGACAATCTGCTGGTTGGCAGGCTCGACAGCCAGTTGGTAAAGACGCTTGACCTGGCTTACCGGCGTTTGCAACAACAGGAACGCCTGCAAAACGACATTGTCCCGGGACCGAAAGCCGTTCCAATGCTGGTTGACGCGCTTCGTGATCCTCAAAAGGGAACCATCCTGATTCCCGAAGCGGCCGGCGAAAAACCTCCTGAAACCGCATCACCTGCCGACGTCAAGCCGCGCCAGCTGGTTGGTCAACCGGCGGGACCGGGGTTAGCCAGCGGTTGGGTGAGACCTGTCCGGGGGGTAGATGATTTGGGCCGATTTCGAGCCGGTGAGGTCCTGCTGTGTGACGCTATTCAGCCTACCATGACCCACCTGGTTCCGCTGGCCTCGGCGATTATTGAACGTCGTGGGGGGATGCTTATCCACGGCGCTATTATTGCCCGGGAACTCGGCATTCCCTGTGTTAACGGCATCCCTAATGCCATGCAACTGATTCCCGAGGGAACACCGGTAACTGTCGATGGATTTCTGGGGATTGTAACCATCGGGCCACCGGAATTCAATCTGGAAACGGCGGCCGACTGATATTTTAAATGTTCTTAGCGGGTCTTCTGCTCCGGCGGCAACTCAATCCGTTCCGCAATCTTATCCAGCATATCCTTGGTCAGGTCCGCCATGGAATACTGAGGATTCCAGCCCCATTCCTCGCGCGCCGCGCTGTCGTCAAGTGAGTTCGGCCAGGAATCGGCGATTTCCTGTCGGATTGTGTCAACCGAGTAATCGATCTCAAATTCCGGGATATGTTTTCTGATTTCATCGGCCAACTGTGCCGGGGTGAAATTCATCGCGGTGACATTGAAGGCGTTGCGGTGTTTCAGTCTTGACGAATCGGCCTCCATCAGGTGAATCATCGCGTTGATCGCATCCGGCATATACATCATGTCCAGGTACGTATCTTCTTTCAGGTAGCAGGTGTATTTTTTGTGCTTGAGCGCTTCAAAGAAAATCTCCACCGCATAATCGGTGGTACCGCCGCCCGGCTCTGTTTCATAAGAGATCAGCCCGGGAAAGCGAACACCTCGCGTGTCGAGCCCAAACCGTTTATGGTAGTAATCGCAGAGCAATTCCCCGGTAACCTTGGACACACCGTACATCGTGTCCGGTCGCTGAATCGTATCCTGGGGAGTATTGTCCTTTGGCGTGGTTCGTCCGAACGCCCCGATGGAACTCGGAACAAACAGGGCGCAATGGTACTGTCGCGCCGCTTCCAGAATATTGTACAATCCGTTGACATTGACCATCCAGGCCTGATTGGGTTTGGCTTCTCCGACCGCCGACAATATTGCCGCAAGATGATAAATGGTATCAACCTTGTAAATCTGCATAACCCGGGTGATGTGATGCGGGTCGAGACAGTCGAGAAATTCGAACGGCCCTTGATCGCGGAGATCGGCATCGGTGGGCATTCTGATATCGGTCGCAATTACGTTGTCTTTGCCATAGCGTTCCCGCAGGGCCATGGTCACCTCTGAACCGATCTGGCCGATCGCTCCGGTTATCAGTATTTTATTCATCGTAACCTCTATGTCATCAATCAGGATGTTTTATACCAGTCAGTTTGGCCCAATATACATGCGAACCGCCAAATGAGCAAGAGAAGAGAAAACACCAATTGCCTGTTATAACGCCAGCTCAATTCCGACCGGGCAGTGGTCGGAGCCCATTATATCAGGCATGAGAAAGGCGTTTTTGACGCTTTTCTCGAGACCGTCGCTGACAAAGAAATAATCGATCCGCCAGCCGATATTACGATCCCGGGCGCGGGTTTTCATATCCCACCAGCTATACTGACCCGGTTCCTGATTGAACATCCGTAACGTGTCGACATACCCTTTCTGCGTCAGCTTGTCAATCCAGGCCCGTTCTTCGGGAAGGAAACCGGACGTTTTCTCGTTCGCCTTGGGGCGTGCCAGGTCGATCTCCTTGTGGGCGGTGTTAACGTCGCCGCAGATAATTATATTGGCACCTTTCCTTCGGCGTTTTTCGATATATTTCAAAAACGCGTCATAGAAAGCCATCTTGTAGGCCAGACGCTCCTTGGAAGCCTTGCCGTTGGGGAAATAAATATTGCAAAGAACGAACTTCTCATATTCCGCTATTATGGTGCGTCCCTCGCCGTCAAACTCGGCAATACCGAAACCGTGCCGAACGTCGGCCGGTTCGTTTTTTGTATACAAACCCACGCCGCTGTACCCCTTACGTTCGGCGGAGGTGAAATAAACATGATAACCGTCGATTTCCCGAAGTTCCCCGGGAATCTGTTCTTCCTGGGCCTTGGTCTCCTGAACGCAGAGAATCTCCGGTCGTTGTGCAAAAAACCAATTGAATGCTTCTTTCCTGGCAATGGCGCGAATGCCATTAATATTCCAGGATAACAGCGTTGTTTTTTTCATCTGAATACCTTATGAATTTGCCGTCTTGTTTTGTCTGAAAATAATTAAAAAGATCGCTCAGTTCCACAACAACCTGCCTCAATTCCCGACCGCCGGTATCTGCGCAATATACAACCCCCGGTCACAGAAACCATCCGGCTGATAAGTCACCGCCAGGTCAGCCTCCCGAAAACAGGCGGTCATCTGCTCAATCGTGAACAGTCCCAGCTCGTGAATTTCGCTGAAATGGGTCAGACCTTTTTTGGTCCCGAGCAGATACTCGAAATAAACCCGGGACAGCGTCCCCAGCGCATCGCTGAAAGCCATCCGGCAGATGCTGGTGTCACCATCTTCAGCGGTTGTCAGATGGATCCGCCCGGGGTGGAACTCATCGGGCGAAAACCAGGGCTCGATCAGAATCATACCGCCGTCGGCCAGGTGTCGCCGAAAACAGTGGAAGGCGCGTATGACATTTTCCAGCGATTTAACATATCCGATCGAGCTGAACAGACAGAGGATGACATCATAGGTCTTGCCAAGATCAAATGCCGTCATATCGGCCTGATAAATCTTGCCGCTTATCCTTTTGCCGCTTGCGATCGTGACAAAATCCGCTTCGAGATCAATCCCGTCAACCTGATACCCGTACGTCTGCGATAATATTTCGGCATGAGCGCCGGTCCCACAAGCCACGTCAAGCAGGTGAGAGGCTGACGGCAGTCTCTTGCTTATAAAATCGTTGATTTGCTCACATTCTTTGGAATAATCCTTGAATTGTGAGTAAATCAAATCGTAATAACGTGCCGTTTGGGAATACATGCATTACTCCTTGTCTCTTTCCACCATGACCTTATGGCCTCTTCGTTCCCGCCGAATCAGGGCCGCCGAAGCGATGATACAGGTCGGCATACTTGCGGGCCGAGTCGGATTGATTTATCTGCGAGTACAACGAATAAAGCAGAACATACCCCTGCACGTTGCCTGAATCGGCGGTCAGGAGCAGATTGGTATAATACACGACCGAGTCAACCCGGCGTGATGCCAGGAATACCGCGGCGAGATTTTCGATAGTCTTGTCATTGGACGGTTCTATTTCCAGCGCCCGGTGAAGGGCCCCCGCCGCTTCATCGTCCTGCCGTAACGCCAGGTGAACCAATCCCAATTTACGATACAAATCGACGGTGTGTAGCCCCAATGAGATTGCCTGTTGAGTTTCCCGAAGGGCCGTTTCATGATTACCCTTGATGAAATGATACGTCGCCAGCAGACTGCGGTAGTTGGCATTGAATTTGTCAGGGGTAATCAGCGTCAACAGCCGTTCCGCACGCGCTATATCACTAATGCCCAACGCGTCAAATGCCTCCTTTATCATGCGATCGTCTTGATAATAAAAATAGTAGGTCATGTTGACGGAGTCTTTTTTCTCCTCCTCGCCCTGTTTGCGGTAATAATCCCTCAGGCAGATCAAACTGGAGAGCGATTTGCCGCGGTCGAGGTGTATTATATATTCGATATTCCTGATCGATGTTTCAGTCTGCAGGCCGGTCAATAAAAACATGCCGACCGCAAGCACCAGGTACATTCCCAGCGAAAGAAAAAGCCGCCTGGCGGTATGAAGAAATTCATCAGGCAAAAGATATACCAGAAGCAGGGTCGGCGACAGAGCGGACAGCGAAAACAGGTCCCAGTCGCGCGGCATGGACAGTTTGGGATCGATTAGCAATAGAAAAAGCAGGCCTCCCACACAAGACAATAACAAAAACAATACCGTCCTGGATCTGCGCGCCAATGCCATATTGCTATATGCCGGAATCACAAATAAAACAAGCGTCGGCGAAAGAAGCAGAAGCTCATTGAAGATATCAAGCAAATGCGAGAAACTGAAAATAGTGTAGCCCGGGGCGACCGCCTTATCCTTCAATAGCGGCATAAAATGCCCGGCAAAGGAAATATCGGTCAGGTACGTATACAGCGACAATCCGATCACGCCGACTCCGGCAAACACAAGTAGCGATATTACCGCCGGGCGGTATCTCCGATATATCCGATTCCCCGTGCCGGTCGCCAGACCGAGATAAATGACCGCCGGAATGAAGACTGCCATTTGCAAATGTAGCAGTATCCCCATTAATAGAATGATCATTGTCGGAATTACCCCGCGACCAGTCTTCAACCGCCGCAGGCCAAAATAAATCAACGCCGCATAACAGGCCTGCAACAGCGGGTAATTCTCGATGTAGCCGAAAAACAACAACAGCGTCCCCGATCCCAACAGCGTGATGAGAACGAGCACCCGGCGCAACGGATTGTCCGTGATAATATGCGCAATCAGAAAATACAGCCAGATACTCAGCGCCCCGGATGCATACGAAATGATCTGGAATGTCAGCCGCGCGGTGGTTTCGGACGGTGGCCCCAATAACGAATGGATGCCCGATTGTATCATGGCCGTCCCCAATTCACTCCACTTGAAAAAGTGAACGGATTGGACGGACAGGTTGGCGATTAACTGATAACCGTCGCCGAGAAAATGCGTCTCTGCCGAAAACAACACAAACAGGAACACCAGCACCGCCGTCACGCCAAGACGGCAGAACCATTGGTGAGGTGAATCGAAAAAATACCGGTTGACCGATGCAATAATTCGATCTCGCGTCGCCTCTGCGGATTTTAGAAATGGAAAAACAAGCGCCAGTGAAGATAGTAGTACAAAAGTGGCCGTATACCAGTCCGGCAAAAACAGCAGATAATTGAACCCCCAGCTTCGGGATTCCGGAAATATCAAGGGCAGAAGCCGGATCACCAGCAGTCCCACCAGCATCAGATAGGTCCCGACAAATAAGCGTCTGTTTTCAATCATGATATGACTCGTGGATTACTGCCATGCCCTATAATGAAAATCCCGCCATGATCGCAAAACCGGAATTATTGCCGCCGTCCTCGACAAGAGCCTTGTCGGGGTCGAATGTTTCGGTTATGCCGTGCATGTATCGGATGTCAAAGGTCAAATTGCCGTTGCCGACAGCCAAATCAACTCCGGCTCCGATAATGGCGTTAAGCCCGACATTGTTGACCTGACTGCCAACGTCGGTATTGCTGTTGTACGTATACGACGTCGCCCCGATTTCAACCGCGACCGCCGGCCCGGCAAACAGGTGCGGGCGAACCGGGGGAGTGGCAGGAAAAGCGTACTTGATTAATACCGGCAATTCGATATAATTGATATCCACTTTTTCAATGTCTCCCACCTTGGACAATGCCGCTGTCTTAAGCTTGTATCCCCGCGCGACATAAAGAATTTCCGGCTGAAGCGAAAACGCCCCTCGCCTGATTTCGACAAATCCTCCGCTGATAAGGCCGGTCTTGTTTTTGCCGTCGATGTTGTCGGACGATATCTTGGAGAATATCGCTCCACCCTTGGCCCCGAAATGCACGCTGACTTGAGCGCCGGCATCGGTCGCTGTCACCGCCACAAGTGCCAAAGAAATTGCCGCCGTAAATATTGTTTTCAACATAATCTTCTCCCATAAATCGATTTAATTTATTTCATACAGTATACCGAATTTCTAATTTCAGGGGCAACCCTCCGTTTTATTTTATGGAATAAAAAACGACAGGGGAGATGGCCCCTGCCGTTGAACTAAATGAAATTCCTATTCAAATTCCGGCTTGAACAACCACAAACTTGCCGACGCTGTGGTGCTTTCCTCTCCGCAGGTCTTGGTGGTGATGAACGTAATAGTGCCGTCAGTATACATAAACCGAACCCGACCGTCATCCAGCACCTCGACCAAATGATCCCAGAATCCATCGATCATCAACGTATCCATCGGACTGTATTCATTGGTACACAACAGCCCAATTTGCCCTCGAATATTAATCTCCCCGGAATTGGGGCATTCCACCGGTTCGCCCTCGGCGTCAAGATCAAATTCGAGATCGTCAATGTCCTCATCGAACAGCGCCTCAAGTTCGCACTCACTGCTGTCATCGGAAAAAGTCGCCAGGTGGCTCTCCATAATATCGGCTTCGATGGTCAGCGTATTGGGCGTCGAGACCAGGTCCATGGTGACTAACAGCCAATGCTTCGCTGATGCTTCCTGGGTTCCGTCACGCGTTTCCCAGTTATACCACGCATGAATTTCGAGCGCATCGACATCATCACTCGGCACCGCCTGAGGCGTGCCCTCGATGCGCATCTGAAGCGAATCAATCGCCTCGGCATCGACTATCGCCACCCCCTCGACATAAACCACCGCACTGCACAGCCAGATATGCCAGCCGTTTTCGTAGTTGTACGACTGCAGCGCACTGATCGAGATGCTGTCCGGATCATCGGACGGCGCCATCATCTTTTTCAGCCCGGCCGACTTGTCACCGAACTGCTCGTCAATCAACGCGCCGGTCAGGTCGGCAGTCCGCTCAAACGAATTAACAATTCCCGATTCCTCGAATATTTCGCTGACCACATCAAACGATGCATCATCACCTTCACCGATTATGATCGTCTGCGTCGGTGCCTCGTCGTCATCGCTACATCCCCCAATCAGCAGGGCGATCATGATTGCCGCCGCCAATAACACAAACCAGATAGTCTTTTTCATCGCACTCCTCCGTTTATTGCATGGAACTCATATCAGGTTTCATTCCTTTATTTTGTGTTCTGCATGTTAGTCTGAAAATCCCGCTCAGCCCATTGTCAGAAAAGACTGATATTGAGAATATCGTGTTGCCGGGCAGAACTTGGCAAGTAAAATATGTGCCTTATTCGCTCCCCAAACGATGGCCTTAAAAATCTACCGTTATGGTCGATATAGTTATCATAGTGTTTGAAACATGAAATGGGGTTCTGTGATGGATATCAGCGCAGTCAGTCAAACCGGAATTATGTATTCTCCGACGGTGAAAGCGACGGAAACCGCACCCGAACCGGAAACGGTCGATGTGACGGTTGCCGTCGAGGAAAATGAAAACATCGCTGATGATGATCTCGTCGTCGGCGACGAAAACGTGGCGGAGGATGATGCCGTCGAGGATGACGATGGCAACGACTTCGGTCGCTGTCATGGCGTCTGGCGCCTGCTTCAGAGCGGCCATTTTCGGGGTGCCGCCGATGTGCGCCACCGCATCAGATTCGCCGACCGCATCGCCGAGATGAGAGAGCAAAAAGCGGCCCAAATCGCCGATGAGGGCGTGGAGGATATCCTGGAAACAACCGCCGGCCGGATTTCGGCACTGGTCGAATCCGGGACGCTCGATGAGAATGCAATTGACGCCGTCAATGCCTCCACCGGTGAATTCACGATGGCGATGTTCGAGCTTTCTGAAAACTACACCGGCGATTCCGCGGCGCTGGCCGAACAACTTCAGACCAATTTCGAAAGCCTGGTAACAAATCTGCAGGCGGCGTTGACACCGACCGCCGAAACCGAGGAACCGATTGTCACCGAGCCGTCCGAAACGATTGTGACCAATGCTGTCAGCCTATCCATCTCGACTGAAATCAAGATCACGACCCAAACCGTCACTTCACAACAACCCGTGTCAGCCGAATCGCCCGCCGACATACCCTCGGTAACAGAACCGGCGGTTGAAGAGCCGCTGGTGGATCAACCTGCCGGTGATGAACCAGCCATTGTCGAACCGGAAACATCCGCATTCGAGGAGTTCTTCACGCAGTTGACCGCGACCTTTGAGAGTTCACTGGCTGATTTGGTGAAATCACTCGATAACGTCCGGGTACTGCCGGAGATGCACCGTCCGCATGGGCACGGCCGCGCCTTTTCCAAATTCCTGGCGATGTATGAAAAGATAATGGCCGACATATCCCATCCCCCCGGCGAGGACATAAACACCGAAGGCTAGAGCACAACCACCACGAGCGATGCGAAGGAATCTCCAAAGCCGATGTAGTGCATAATCCGGCACTGGAGATTGCTTCGTTCCTTTCATACCCCAATGAGATATCCGTACGCATTAAGGGCTTCGTTTCGCATTTTTGATATTTTCCCGTCAACCTACCCAACCACCCATCCATATAACCTCTCCGCATCTCACTACAGAGCACATTTCAACATCACCATTAGACTCGAGTAATTTTTCAGGGTATGCATACAGAATCAATAAGTTGTTTTAATGTCTTTGTAAAGGGAAGAGCGACCTAACCTACCCTTGACACGAAAGATGCTATCTATGAAGACTATTTCATAATAATACCATGTTGATCAACATATCTTTCAAAATTGAATAAACACTGTCTTAGTGTATTAAAAATAAACTGATGAGAAAAATCTATCTTGACACGTTTCCCTCCACCCCGACCAAATAAAGGAGTTTCATGGTTGTAATACGGTTTCGAATTTTGATTAAATATATTGGGTGCTTTTTCAGGAAATGACCTGTATTCATGTACCGCGAAGCATCGATATTTATCCCAAAGCAGTTTTATATATTCATATCTTAAGATATTATCCCGCATGCTATTTGAGAATGGTGTTTCCACATAGTCTTTTGCCTTTTCTTCAAGTAGTGCCATTGCCATGTCTACATCATAATCTTTCATTAAATAGCTATTCTCATTAACTCCGAGTTTTCTTATGAATTCTGAGTAAAGATTATTATTTTTCGTATCAAAGTGCTCTTTCAACAAGGGTAGGCTGATTTTTATCCAAAGCTCTTTTTCTCCGGAAAACTCAAGTACAAATTCTTTAAAGCGATAAAATTCTTTTTTCCTTTTCTTGGGGGGTGGCGATAATGTATCCAAGCCACAGTTTCTTAAACAATATCCTGACAAAGCATCAAGACAACAACACATCAATACCAAGCCCTCAATTTTGTCAAGACAATAGTTGCTTATGAAATTCAGTCTCTGTTTGAAATATTCAAAGAAGTATGCATTTGATTCATCCATAAATATTGCCCTTTTGGAAGAAAGAATTACTTCTTTATTAAGATACTTAACTTAGTCACAATTGTCAATATTATGGGAAATATATCTTATTCCTGCTCGGTGGGGTAGGAGTAGATTCCGAAGTTACTCAGCACCTCTTCCAGCGCCGCATACCCCGACGGGTAATACATCCGGTCGTAAATGCTCAATTGAAAGATGATGATTTCGTCCTCGCCGTTCACATACGCCAGCACAGCCAGATCATTCTTGCCGCCCGGATCATAGGTCTGCAAAACGACAATTTCATTTTCACCGCTGTCGCTCACCATTGTGCGCCCGGAGAAAATCAAACCCTTGATACTCGCCAAATACGAAACCGAATCAGCGGAGACAAACTGCTCGAAACTCAGCGAATCCAGCGGGAAAATCCAGACATAGATGATTTGCTTTGACCGGTAATACGACGCACTGTCAGGAAACATCGCCGCGGTATACCCGTCATGCGCGGCATTCTTCAAATCGGTCACCCATCCGGTCGGCGGCGCGATGGAGAAAACATATTGCTCACCCGCAAAGACAATAACATTGGTATCGACCGGCTCTTCGTACGTGCGGGGGGGATCGAGCCGCCCCCTGATTTCCTGTGCGGAAGTCTTGAGGCCGACCAGCATCAGAACCGCCAGGACCGCTAATATCATCGGTTTTCGCATATCGTATATTATACACACGGAAAGCGATTGGGCAAGTATGAATTTACCGGATGGTTGCATCGCCGGTTGAAGATTTCACTGTGCATGATTGCGACAACAGGTGCTTCTCCGCCACCTCGTTTTCAAAATGGGCTTGCCAAAAGCCTATCAAATTCGTTATATTGGTTTTCTATAGCGGATCGACTATCAACGCTGACAACACAATTGAATAGATACACAGAGCGAGGTACTCCTTATGGTAGGAATTGTCGGGTACGGAGCGCATATACCCCGCCACCGGATCCAGGTCGAGGAAATCGCCAAGGTCTGGGGGGCGGATGCGCCCAGTTACAAAAAAGGATTGATGCTGACGCAAAAATCGGTTCCACCGCCGGACGTGGACACCATCACGCTTTCGGTCGAGGCATCCAAAAACGCCCTGAAACGCGCCGGTAATGTCGACCCGGCCGATATCGGGGCATTGTATATCGGCTCGGAATCACATCCCTATGCGGTCAAACCGTCCGGAACGGTCGTCGCGGACGCGCTCGGTATGTGTCCGTCGCTTCACGTGGCCGATTTCGAATTCGCCTGCAAGGCGGGTTCGGAGGCGATGTTTGTCTGTCTCGGGCTGGTCAAGTCGGGATATATCAAGTACGGACTGGCCATCGGCGGCGATACCTCGCAGGGTGCGCCCGGCGATGCGCTGGAATATTCCACCGCGGCCGGGGCGGCGGCCTTTATTATGGGATCCGAGAACCTGATCGCCGAGGCGACCTACACCTATTCGTTCACCACCGATACGCCCGATTTCTGGCGTCGCGAATACCAGCATTATCCCCAGCATGGCGGACGGTTCACCGGTGAACCGGCCTATTTCCGCACGACCATGGGCGCGGCCAACGGCATCCTTGAAATGTCCGGGATGAAACCGGCGGATTTCCAATGGGCCGTCTTCCATCAGCCGAACGGAAAATTCCCCCTGCGCGTAGCCAAAATGCTCGGCTTTACCAAAGAACAGATCGAACCGGGATGGCTCTCACCCCGCCTGGGCAATACCTATTCGGGCGCCTCACCGATCGGCCTGACCGCGACCCTTGATGTCGCCAAACCGGGCGACAAGATTTTGATGGTGTCGTACGGTTCCGGAGCCGGTTCGGACGCCTTTGTCTGGGAAGTGACTGACCGTATCGAGGAAACCCGCGACAAGGCGGTCCGCACCGCGAAACTGCTGGATGAAAACCTGACCTTTGTGGACTATGGAACCTATGCCAAGTTCCGTCAAAAAATCCTGAAGAATGACTAGGAGGTGGAACCGATGAGAGATGTAGCAGTAGTCGGCATAGGGATGAATAAATGGGGCGAGATCTGGGCCAAATCCTTCCGCGATTTGTTTGTCGAGGCCGCCCTGATGGCGATCGACGATGCCGGGGTGGACCGCCTCGACTCGATGACCATCGGTTGCATGACCGGAGGTTTGTTTGTCGGGCAGGAACACCTGGCCTCGATGATGGCCGATTATCTCGGATACAAGAATCTTCCGGCGGCACGAGTAGAGTCGGCCTGCGCCTCGGGCGGGCTGGCCTTTCGCACCGCCTATATCGAAGTGGCCTCGGGTATGTCGGATATCGTCCTCGCCGGCGGCGTGGAGAAAATGACCGACGTCTCCGGTGACGGCGCGACCTACGCTCTGGCAACCGCGGCCGACCAGGAATATGAAGTATTTCACGGCGCAACCTTCCCGGGGCTGTACGCCCTGATGGCGGTGGCGCACATGGAAAAATACGGAACCACGCGCGACATGCTGTCGTCGGTGGCGGTCAAGAATCACCACAACGGCTCCATGAATCCCAACGCGCAGTACCCGTTCAAGATCAGTGTCGAAGACGTCAACAATTCCGTGATGGTGGCTTCGCCGCTCAGGATTCTGGATTGCTCGCCGATCACCGACGGTGCGGCGGCGGTGATCCTGACCACGGTTGATATCGCCAAAAAACTTGGCAAACCGATTATCAAGATCATCGGTTCCGGGCATGCCACCGATACCATCGCCCTGCACTCCCGCAAGGATTTGACCACGCTGGACGGAACCACCGTGGCGGCCAAACGCGCCTTCGAGATGGCCGGCAAGACCATCAAGGATATCGACTTTGCCGAGGTGCACGATTGCTTCACGATTGCCGAAATCATCGTATCCGAATCACTCGGTGTTTTCGAACCGGGGCAGGGTGGTGTGGCGGCCCAGAAGGGTGAGACCGGTCTGGAGGGATCGTTCCCGATCAACACCTCCGGCGGTTTGAAATCCAAGGGCCACCCGGTCGGTGCCACCGGCATCGGACAGGCGGTCGAAGTCATCAAGCAGTTGCGCGGCGATGCCGAAAACGGCCGTCAGCTCAAGAACAATCCCAAGACAGCCTTAATGCAGAACATGGGTGGATCCGGCGGATCGACCCTGGTCCATATCCTGGAGGTGGCCTGATGTTTCCATCACGAATCTGGAGAGAAAAAGCCCAGCGCTATCGCCTGGAAGCCGGTAAGTGCACCAAGTGCGGATACATCGCGTTTCCGCCCCGTCTGATTTGCCCGGAATGCGGCGTCAGGGAATTTGAAACGATTACCCTGCCCGACACCGGCAAAATTGTCACCTATACCGTCATCCGCGTGGCGCCGTCGCAGTTTACCGACGAGGCCCCCTATGCGGTCGGTATCGCGGAGCTTGCCAACGGCGTCAAAATCATGGCGCAGATTGCGGACTGCAAAGTGGAGGACATCAAGGTCGGCATGGAGGTGGTAATCGAATTCCGCCGCGTGCAAACCGATGGTCACCACGGCGTTCTCAGTTACGGGTACAAATTCGTGCCCAAGTGGTATTAAATCGAATAATATATCGGGGCCGGAAAAATCCGGCCCCGTAAATTCTATCTATCCTGTTTTTTGGGGTGGGAATAAATGTTTAGAATCGAATCCAAGATCAGCCCCTCTTCCGACATTTTCAAAGAAAACTACGCACGCAACAAAGAAGAACACGTTCTTCTCAAGGAACGCCTGGAAAAAATCAAAGAGGGCGGCTCGGAACGCGCCCGCAAGGTGCATCTCGATCGCGGCAAACTGCTGACCCGCGAACGGGTCGGCCGCCTGTTTGATAAAAACACGCCGTTTCTGGAGCTTTCGGCTCTGGCCGCGTACGATATGTACGATAACGATGCCCCGGCTTCCGGTTTGATTACCGGGATTGGCGTGGTGCATGGCAAGGAAGTGATGGTAATCGCCAACGATGCCACCGTCAAGGGCGGGACATACTACCCGACTACCATCCTCAAGCATGCCCGGGCCCAGGCCATTGCCGAAGACAATCACCTGCCGTGCGTATACCTCGTCGACTCCGGCGGCATTTATCTGCCGTTGCAGTCCGGCGTCTTTCCGGACAAGGATCATTTCGGAAGAATCTTTTACAACCAGGCTCGGATGTCGGCCAAGGGCATTCCGCAGATTTCTCTGGTGCTCGGTTCATGCACCGCCGGGGGGGCATACCTGCCGGCCATGTCCGATGAAACCGTTATCGTTCGCAAACAGGGAACCATTTTTATCGGCGGGCCGCCGCTGGTGAAAGCCGCCACCGGTGAGGTGGTTTCGGCGGAGGATCTGGGCGGCGCCGACGTACACTGCCGGACCTCGGGCGTCTCTGACCACTATGCCCAGAACGACCAGCACGCCCTGGCGATTGCCAGAAATATCATCGAGAATATCAACGCCAAACCGAAAACTGAACTCGATCTCGCCGAACCGGAAGACCCTTACTATGATCCGGATGAATTGTACGGTGTGGTTCCCAACGATTATCGCAAACAGTACGACATTCGCGAACTGATCGCGCGGCTGGTTGACGGATCGAAATTCCATGAGTTCAAGGAACTGTACGGAATCACCCTGGTCTGCGGTTTCGCCCGTATCATGGGCTACCCGGTGGGTATCTTGGCCAATAACGGCGTGCTGTTCTCGGAATCTTCGCTCAAGGGATCACACTTTATCGAATTGTGCACCACGCGCAAAATCCCCCTTCTCTTCTTGCAGAATATCACCGGTTTCATTGTCGGGCGGCAGTACGAGGCGGGTGGTATCGCGCGCGACGGCGCCAAGCTGGTGCATGCCGTGGCAAATGCCCAGGTGCCGAGATTCACCGTCATCGTGGGCGGTTCGTTCGGTGCCGGTAACTATGCCATGTGCGGACGGGGATATTTCCCGCGCCTGTTATGGATGTGGCCTAACTCACGCATCTGTGTCATGGGCGGAGAACAGGCCGCCGACGTGCTCGCGACCGTCAAAGTCCGGCAATTGGAACGCGAGGGCAAGAAACTGACCCCGGAGGAAATCGAGGAAATACGCAAACCGATTATTGAGAAATACGAATCCGAGGCGACCCCGTACTATTCGACCGCACGGTTGTGGGATGACGGTGTGATCGGCATGACCGATACCCGCGAAGCAATCGCACTGGGCATCTCCATGTCGCTCAATGCGCCGATTCCCGACCAGCAATACGGCGTCTTCAGGATGTAGGAGGCGGTATGGAGTATAAAACCCTGTCATGCACCGTCACCGACAACGTGGCGCAGGTTCAATTCTGTCGCCCCGACGTGCACAACGCTTTCAATGATACCGTCATCTACGAAATGACCGACCTATTCACGGAATTAGATAAAGATAAAAACCTGCGCGCGGTGGTGCTGACCGGCGAGGGCAAATCGTTCTGTGCCGGGGCGGACTTGAACTGGATGAAACGCGTTATCACGCAGTCGTTCGAGGAAAATCTCAAGGAGTCCAATGCTCTGGCTGACCTGTTCGCACAAATCTATCACTTCCGTTGCCCGGTGATCGGCCGGATCAACGGCGCCGCGATTGGGGGAGGAGTCGGTTTTGTGGCGGTGTGCGATGTTGCCATTGCCGCCGAAACCGCCAAATTCTCGTTTTCCGAAGTCAAGATCGGACTGGTTCCCGCCTGTATCGGACCCTATGTCGTCAAGAAAATCGGCGAGGGAAAGGCGCGCGAGTTTTTTATCACCGGCGAACGCATGAACGGCCGCAAGGCATTCGAAGTCGGGCTGGTCAATCAATGCGTCGCGGATACCGAACTTGATACTGCCGTCAATGCCCTGCTGAAAATGATCAAGTCATCCGGGCCGGAGGCGGTCGCGGTGGCCAAGCAATTGGTGTCGGCGGTCCCGAATATGTCTGAGGATGAGTACAAACCGTTCACCGCGGAAATGATCGCAAAATTGAGAATCTCCGATGAGGGACAGCAGGGCATGAATGCCTTTCTGCAAAAACGTAAACCGAAATGGGTTGAAGATTGATGTCGGATAAACTGTTCAAGAAAATACTGGTCGCCAATCGGGGCGAGATTGCGGTGCGCATCATCAATGCCTGCCGCCTGCTTCGTATCCCGAGCCTGGCGATTTATTCCACCGCCGATACCGACTCCGTGCATGCGCGGATGGCCGACGAGGCGGTTGAGATCGGCCCCCCGCCGCCGTTGGAATCATACCTGGCGCTGGATAAAATTATTGCCGCCGCGAAAAGCTACAACTGCGATGCCATTCATCCCGGCTATGGCTTCCTGGCCGAAAATCCCCTCTTCCCGGAAAAATGTGAAGAGGCCGGGATACGGTTCATCGGGCCATCGGCCGAAGCGATGCGGCTGATGGGAAACAAGGTTGAAGCGCGCATCAAAATGACCGGGGCCGGGGTACCCGTTATTCCCGGCATGAAGGATGCCGGGGCGGACCTGCGCATGTTTGAAGAGGCCGCGCAGGAGGCTGGCTATCCGGTCCTGATCAAGGCCGCGGCTGGAGGCGGCGGCAAGGGAATGCGCGTCGTGAATCAACCGGAGCAATTACAGGAGTCGGTCGAGGCCGCCCGGCGCGAAGCTAAAAACGCCTTTGGCGATGACACCGTTTATCTCGAAAAATACATCGAAAATCCCCGCCATATCGAGTTTCAGGTGCTGGCCGATCATCACGGCAACACCATTCACCTCTTCGAGCGCGAATGCTCGATCCAGCGGCGACACCAGAAAATTATCGAAGAAACCCCGTCGGTGGCCATGACCCCCGCTCTCCGGGCCCAGATGGGACAGGCCGCGGTCCGCGCCGCCGATGCCTCGGGATATCGCAACGCCGGCACGGTCGAATTTCTCGTCGACAAAAACGGCGGTTTTTATTTTCTCGAGATGAACACCCGCATCCAGGTCGAACATCCGGTCACCGAAATGACCACCGGGTCCGATTTGGTCGTGGAACAGATTCGCATCGCGGCGGGGGAGAAGATGTCTGAGTACTTGTTTGATGCGTCGCAACGCGGCCATGCCATCGAATGCCGCATCTATGCCGAAGACGCCGAAAACAATTTCTTCCCGTCATCCGGCGATATTTTGTACTATGAGGAACCGGTGGGGCCCGGCATACGCATCGACAGTGGTGTAACCGGCGGTACCACCGTGGGTGTGGAGTACGATCCGATTCTGGCCAAGCTGATCGTACATGCTCCCACCCGCGATCTGGCCATCGCCAAAATGATCAACGCCCTGCGGGATTATCGTATCCTCGGCATCAAGACTTCCCGCAAGTTCATGATGGACGTGCTGGCACATCCGGAATTTCGCGCCGGGCGTACCTATACCGACTTTATCGAAAAGAACATGGGCGACCGTGAAGTGGATGTCGTCCCGGCGGTCGAAGTGGCCGCGGCGGCATCGGCGCTGGCCATGATGCGAAAAGCGCCGGCAACCGCGATGGGCATCAAAACCGCGAAACCGTCACCCTGGCAGACCATTGGCCCCTGGGAAATCGGCATGAGGATAGCCAAATGATACAACAATTGCTATATCAGGACACCGCGCTCGACGCCTCGGTCGAGCCGAACAACCACGGCGCCGAGGTCAGTATTGGTGACAGCAAGTACGTCGTGAAACCGCTGGCGCCTGGCAAATACTCAGTGGAGATGAATGGCATCAGGCATACCGTCTGTTGTGTGATCAAAGACGGCAGGGTGCATGTCGATGTCGAGGGAGTGTTACTGGAGTTGACCATCCCCTCCGAGGATGACGACATGGCCGGCGGTGATGCCGGCATGGTCGGGGAAAAAGACAAAATCTATGCCCCCATGCCGGGCAAAGTCGTGAAATTGCTGGTGGGCGAGGGCGACGAGGTTACCGAGAAACAACCGCTGGTTATCGTGGAAGCGATGAAAATGGAAAACCAGGTGAATTCTGCGGCTAACGGGACGGTGAAAAAAATCAATTTCAGCGACGGCGATCAGGTCGATACCGACACCCCGATTATTGAACTGGAAATAACGGAATAGAAAGTCGTTATAAAAATAAAAAAAGCCGGATCAACGATCCGGCTTTTTTTGTGTCAACTTTGGATTACCAGAGAAACGCGGTAATGCCGGCACCGATCTGCAGGCGCGAACCGTCTATTGATTCGGAGTCTTCATCATCGGAATCCGGTTCCAGCGAATCCTTGTTGTACTGAATACCCATGTCAAGCGCAATGGCATTGGACAACATCATCATGATTCCGCCCCGTCCGCCAAAACTGGTCACGGTAGCGTCTTCATCTTCGCCCATGCTGACCGAACCATAGGTGAAAAATCCTTTGACATACGGGTATAGCGCACCCTTGGCCTCAACGCGTGTCGGGTCGAGGTTGAAGAAATATGCCACATTGGGACCGATCGCAAAAGCGGAATAATCCAGATCATCATCCTCACCGCCGGAAATGCTGGTATAGGTGAAATCCGCTCCGAGCAAAATTCCGGGAGCAACGAAAAATCCGACACTCGGTGTCAGGGTGATGGCGGTTATGCTTTCATCACCAACTTCATAAAGATCATCGCCCATACTGGCATACATGGCGGTTCCGCCGATAATCATACTGCCTTTGTCAATGGGGCCTTCTGCCGCGAAAGCCGTTGCGGCAAACGCGAACACCATGGTGAGAAGAAGCAGTCTCTTCATTTCAATCCTCCGGTAAATAAAGTTATACAGCCGTTAGTTTGGTTGCCTTGTTTTCTTGCATACCACATCATTTTCGAACAAGCAATACCGCGGAATGCATTGTGTCAACAAAAAACGGCATAAGACTGATACCGTTTTTTCGCATTAAATTATCCTGGTGCCATTTGTACACCGACGACATTTCTTTCTGAGGGGAGACTATTGATTTAAGCGCCGCAATTGATTATATAGTATTCATCAAGATTATTTAAAACCAGAGAACTCGGAGGAATAGATGCCTGACAGGAATGAAGCCTTCATCGTGTCGGCCTGCCGTTCCGCAATCGGAACGTTTTTGGGCGGACTCTCGTCGTTTACCGCGACTCAACTCGGGGCAATGGCAATCAAGGAAGCAGTAAAAAGAGCCCAAATTGATCCCGAAAAAATCGACGAAGTTATTATGGGACAGGTGGTGCAGGCCGGGGTTGGACAGGCTCCCGCTCGCCAGGCCGCTATTCATGGTGGCATTCCGTCGCATGTGGCGACCATGACGATTAACAAGGTTTGCGGCTCCGGACTGAAAGCTGTCATGCTGGCGGCGCAGTCGATTCGCGCCGGAGACCAGAACTGCATCGTGGCCGGTGGCATGGAATCCATGTCGGGAACACCATACTGCCTGCACGGCGCCAAGGGCGGTTTGAAATTCGGTGACAAGAAATTACAGGATACCATGGTGCTCGACGGGCTTTGGTGCTCCTTTAAAAACTGGCATATGGGAAGTGCCGCGGAACTGACCCAGCGCAAAGCAGGCATCAGCCGTGAAGAGCAGGATGAATTCGCCTGTAATTCCCATAAAAAAGCCGTTGCCGCCCACGAAGGCGGAAAATTCAAGGATGAAATATTCCCCATTGAAGTTCCGCAACGAAAAAAAGATCCAATCATTGTTGCCAAAGATGAATGCCCGCGGGCCAATATTTCGCTCGAGGCGCTGGCAAAACTGCGCCCCGCCTTTGAAAAGGATGGAACCGTTACCGCCGGAAACGCGCCCGGTCTGAACGATGGCTCCTCTGCGACCGTCGTCGTCTCCGAACAATTCATGAAAGATAACAATCTCACTCCGATGGCTCGCATAATTGATTATGCCGTCGCCGGGGTCGATCCGGAACTGGTCTTTTTCTCGCCGATCTACGCCGTCCGCAAACTGGCGGACAAGATGGGCGTCGATATCAATCACTGGGATCTGATCGAAGCAAATGAGGCATTTGCAGTCCAGGCACTCGCCGATGGCAAGGAACTTGGTTGGGACTGGGATCGGGTCAATGTCCATGGTGGCGCGGTCGCGCTTGGTCACCCGATCGGTGCCTCCGGCGCACGCGTGTTGACTACCCTGATGTATGCCCTGAAAGATCGCGGAAAGAAAAACGGTCTGGCCACCCTCTGTCTTGGCGGTGGGCATGCGGTCGCGATGGCAATCGAAATGATGTAACCGACAGGAAGAGGTACTATGAACGTAGCGGATATCAAAAAAATCGCCGTCATCGGTGGCGGCACGATGGGTAACGGGATCGTCCACGTCTGCGCCATGAGTGGCTATGACGTCATGCTGGTGGAAACCAAAGACGAGTTTCTGGAACGAGCCATGAAGGCGATCACGAAAAATCTCGACCGAATGGTCAAAAAAGAGAAAATTTCCGAACAGGATAAAACCGATACTCTGGCGAGAATCAGCACTACCACCAATATGGAAGATGTCAAAGACGCGCAGATTGTCATTGAGGCAATCTTTGAAAATCTTGATGTCAAACTCGAGATATTCAAAAAGCTCGATGCCATCTGCCCGCCGGATACCATTCTGGCTTCGAATACCTCCTCAATTTCAATCACCCGCCTCGGCGGTGCCACCAAACGCGCTGATAAGGTGGTCGGGATGCACTTCATGAATCCGGTTCCGATGATGAAACTGGTGGAGATGATCAAGGGGCTGGCGACCTCCGACGAAACCTACGCGCTGGTCCACGAACTGGCCAAGAAGCTCGGCAAAGTGCCGGTGCCGTCAAACGACTATCCCGGATTTATCGCCAACCGTATCCTGATGCCCATGATCAACGAGGCGGTCTATACGCTCTTTGAAGGCGTCGGGACCGAAGAGGCGATTGATACCGTGATGAAACTCGGGATGGCGCATCCCATGGGCCCGCTGACCCTGGCTGACTTTATCGGGCTGGATGTCTGTCTGGCAATCCTGGAAGTGATGTATGAAGAACTGGGCGATCCCAAGTATCGTCCCTGTCCATTGTTGAAGAAAATGGTCGAGGCCGGTTATCTCGGAAGAAAAAGCGGTCGCGGCTTCTATGATTATTCGAAGTAAGAGGATCCGTTATGGATTTTAACCTGTCTGAAGATCAGATTCTTTTGCGCGATACCGCGCGGGAATTTGCCGTCAAACGTCTGGCTCCGATAGCGGAGGAACTGGATGCCAAGGCGGAACTGCCGCCGGAACTGCTGAAAGAAACCGCCGAACTCGGTTTCTTCGGCCTGCTGGCGCCGGAAGAATACGGCGGCCTGGCCGCCGACACCCTCAGCTATGCGCTATGTATCGAGGAAATCTCGAAAGCCTGCGCGGGATTGGCAATCGCCATCAGCGTGCATAATTCGCTGGCCATACAGGCGATTGACATATACGGCACCGAGGAGCAGAAAAACGAATACCTGCCCAAACTCGCCGCCGGTGAGATCATTGGGGCATACTCCCTGTCAGAACCCGGGTCCGGAACCGATGCCGGTAGCCTGACCTGCCAGGCCATCCCCCAGGGCGATGAGTACGTCTTCAATGGTACCAAAAGCTGGGTAACCTCGGCCGGATATGCCGGCATAATTATCGTCTTTGCCTTGACCGATCCGGAGAAAGGCCCGAAAGGTGTCTCCGCGATCATCGTTCCAAAGGGAACCGATGGCATGAATCTCGGCGCGCCGGAAAAGAAAATGGGAATCAAATGCTCCGACACGCGCGAGTTGTCGTTTATGGATGCCAAAGTGCCGAAAACCGCTCTGCTCGGCAAGGAAAACGAGGGCTTCAAAGTCGCTCTGTCCCTGCTCGACAACGGGCGCGTCGGGGTCGGCGCGCAGGCATTGGGAATCGCCCAGGCGGCCTTTGACGAGGCGTTAAAATATTCGAAGGAACGCAAGCAGTTTGGACGAACCCTGTCGGAGTTCCAGGCCATCCAGTTCAAGCTGGCCGATATGGCGACCCAGATCGACACCGCCCGGCTGATGGTGTACCGTGCGGCGGTGTTGAAAGACGCCGAGGGACGGTTTTCAAGGGAAATCTCGATGGGCAAACTGGTCGCATCCGAAGTCGCGAATTTTGTCGCCAATGAGGCGGTCCAGATTCACGGCGGTTATGGGTATGTCAAAGAGTATCCGGTCGAACGATACTTCCGCGATGCCCGTGTTACCGAAATTTACGAAGGAACCTCGGAGGCCCAGCGTATTGTCATTTCACGCGATCTGCTGAGAGGCTGACTATGGATTTTGATATCAAGTACAACGACTTCCGACAGGAGGTGCGGGCGTACTGTGAGGAAAAAATCGCACCGCATGCCGTGGAAGTTGACCGTGAGCAGTTTTATTCGAAGGACATCCACAACGTCATCAATGACAAAGGATGGTGGGGGAGCATTGTCCCGAAGGAATACGGCGGATTGGGATTGTCGACCCTCGAGTACGCCATTATTGTCGAGGAAATCTCAAGAGTGTGCGGCTCGACCGGGCTGACCTTCGCCGCTCACAACTCCCTGGGAACCTACCCCATCCATGCCTTCGGTAATGAGGAACAGCGCCGCAAATACCTCCCGCCCGCCGCGGAAAAAGGCGCCCTGATCGCCTTCGGACTGACCGAACCCGAAGCCGGTTCCGATGCCGGTGGAACCAGGAGCCGGGCCGAGAAAAATGCCGACGGCTATCTCGTCAACGGCACCAAATGCTGGATTACCTCCGCCGAGGTCTGCGACTATTCGATTATCACCGCTCGCACCAGCGACGAGGGTGGCGTGCACGGGATTTCATCGTTTGTGGTCGAGAAGGGGATGGAAGGTTTTTCGATCGGCAAGCATGAAAACAAATTGGGATGTCGCGGATCGAACACCGCCTTCATGCATTTCGACGACTTGAAAATCTCCGACTGGCACCTGCTCGGCGCTGAAGGCGAGGGCTTCAAGCAGTTTATGATTACCCTTGACGGCGGCCGAATTTCAATCGGCGCGATGGGTATCGGGCTGGCCCAGGCCGCGCTCGAACTCGCCGCAAAACAATCCGAGGCACGGCTGGAAAACGGCAAACCGATCTCGCGCCAGCAGTCGATCCAGTTCATACTGTCCGACATGGCGACCCAGGTCGAAGCCGCCCGGCTGATTATGTACAAAACCGCCTGGTTGAAAGACAACGGCCATAAACACACCAAAATTTCAGCCATGTGCAAGTTATACTCATCCGAGGTCGCGCACTACTGCACCGACAAGGCAATTCAGATTCTCGGACTGGACGGGTACACCGAACGGTATCCCGCCGAACGGTATTTTCGTGACATGAAACTTTGTGAAATAGGAGAGGGGACATCGGAAGTCCAGCGCATTGTCATCGCCCGTGAGATATTAAAAGAGTTGGCAGGCGCCTGATAGAAAAATCCCCCGCTTCTTAATGTAGTGGTTAGCCGGGAGAAACGATATATGGGATCGTTCTCCCGGCCTTTTTATGTCTTGAAAATACTTGGCTATTTAATCAGGTAATCAACCACGTTCAGGAAAAATACCTGTCCGTTGGTTGTCATCGCGTTGGGACCGTTGGTGAATCCCCAGAGGAAATACCGCTCGCCCTCCTGGATCAGCGTAAATCGGCTGTCATAATTCGGTTGCCGACCGTAATACACCATCGAATCCGGCGCCGGAGCCGGTGGCTCGATAACAATCACGGCGGTATAATTATATACTTCGATTAATGAATCGTCAGTCCGCGTGACCGGATTGGGCTGATAAAACAGCGTGTCCGTCAGATGGATCTTGATATCGTCAACCGACACGTCGGTATTCAAAAAACTGGTCGAGGTGGTATCCAGAAACGGCTCGCCGTTATTCCAGCCGATTGCCAGCAGGTTCTCACCGAAAAACCGCGCCCCGCCGAAACCCAGTCCCAGGATCGGTTTGTCGGCCGACATGATTTGCGTCACCTGACTGCTGGCGCCCCAGTTGTCCTCGCTTCCGATTTTGGAATCGACAATGGTCAAATCATACAGCGAAAAATCCGTGACCGTGATACTGTCCATCTCGATCAGGGTGATCATGTATCCGTGACTTTCCAATAATGTCTCAAACTGAAGCGGATTGTTATAATCGGTTTCCGGTTGATACACGAACGCCACTCGTGGCAACGGTTCATACGGGGTTTCCACCACGTCATCATCCGAACAGCCGGTCAAAAGCAGACCGACAGCCATCAAAAAGACCCCGCAAAAAAGTATTGCTTTCATTTTCATCCCCTGTTGAAAAGAGTCATGTTTTGTGTATAAACTATACTGACGCCAGCGCGTCCGTCAATATAAAAGATGAGACAGACGGAATTACCAACTATTATTGCCGGTGATATCAAACCTTTGAATATTATATAATCGGAGAAGATAAATACGGCATAAGTGTAACATCTTGCCATAGCAGTTTTCAAGCTATCTATTAAATTTGATTGTACACTGAGTGTTAACCGACTTTCACCTTCTTCTTCCTTTACCCTTGAAATTCCCCGCACGATTCTCTATATTTCCAACCGGAATTGAAATCTGTGAACCATTCTTCCTTCAGGAGGAAATCATGCCTTTTAATAAAGTCGAATATATCTGGATGAACGGGGAGATGGTCAAGTGGGACGATGCCAAAATCCATGTCCTCTCACATGTCGTGCACTACGGCTCATCGCTCTTCGAGGGTCAGCGTTGCTACAACACCCCCAAGGGGCCGGCCACGTTCCGCCATCAGGACCATGTTGACCGTCTCTGGAATTCCTGCAAGATCTACCGGATGGACATCCCGTTTACCAAGCAGGATATTTTTGATGCCGCGCTCAATATCGTCGCGATCAACAATCTCGAATCATGTTATATCCGGCCGGTGGTGTATCGCGGTTATGACTCCCTGGGCGTTGATCCGTCCAATTGTCCGGTTGATGTTGCCATTGCGGCCTGGCCCTGGGGAAAATATCTCGGCCCCGAAGCAATGGAAAAGGGCGTGAAAGTATGCGTGTCGTCGTGGCGGCGCAATGCCCCGGACACCATGCCGATGATGGCCAAGGCCGGCGCCAATTACATGGGAAGCCAGTTAATCAAACTGGAAGCGATTTCACGCGGATATGTCGAGGGAATCGCACTCGATACCTACGGACACGTCTCCGAAGGCTCCGGCGAAAACGTCTTTATCGTCTACAAGGGAAAACTGATCACCCCGCCGTTTTCCGCGTCGGTTCTGCCCGGTATCACCCGCGACACCATCATGATTCTGGCCCGCGAGATGGGCATTGATGTGGTCGAGCAGAATATCCCACGCGAAATGCTGTATCTCGCCGACGAGGTCTTTTTCACCGGTTCCGCCGCCGAGGTGTCGCCGATTTCGCATATCGACGATATCCAGATCGGCCCCGGACGACGCGGCCCGATCACTGAAAAACTGCAGACCAAACTGTTTGATATTGTCGAGGGCCGTGAAGAGGACACCCGGGGATGGCTCACCTATGTCCCGGCCCATGAATCCGTGGTGGCCAAGTAGGACCCATGATGAAAATAGCAATCGGGGCGGATCACGCCGGGTATGAGCTTAAACGGAAGGTGGAACAAATCCTTCGCTCGTTGGGTCACGATGTGGTCGACTTCGGTACCGACAGTACCGATTCGGTTGACTATCCCGACTTCGGCCTGAAAGTGGCCCGCTCGGTCGCGGCCGGGAAGTGCGAACGCGGGATCGCGATCTGCTGGACCGGCAACGGGATGACCATGGCCGCTAACAAAATCGACGGCATTCGCGCCTCGTTGTGCCTGAACGTCGATATGGCCAGGCTGGCCCGGGAACACAACGATGCCAATGTCCTGACCCTGGCATCGAAGTACATCCCCGATGATCAGGTGGAAGACATCGTCAAAATCTGGCTTGAAACCGGTTTTGAAGGCGGTCGTCATGAACGGCGAGTCAACAAGATCATGGATGCCGAAAAGAACGACACCGTCGGACGTATAAAATAATAGTAATCACCGGATCGAGGCCCGGGCGTCGGTCTGCTGGTGCATAAAACGAAACAGGCAGGTACGTATGTCATATTTGAAAAAAATTGATCCCGAAATTTATGATGCCATTGCGCATGAAACACTTCGGGAATCAAACAAAATTGAACTGATTGCATCCGAGAACTTCGTCTCCGAAGCGGTCCTGGAAGCGGCCGGCGGAGTGATGACCAACAAGTACGCCGAGGGATACCCGGGAAAACGGTATTACGGCGGTTGTGAGTTTGTGGACATGGCCGAGGACCTGGCCCGCGAACGAGCCAAAAAAATATTCGGCGCGGAACATGCCAATGTCCAGCCGCATTCCGGGTCGCAGGCCAATATGGCCGTCTATTTCACCATTCTCGAACCGGGCGACACTGTGATGGGCATGGACCTGGCCCACGGCGGCCATCTCACCCACGGTCATCCGATCAACTTCTCCGGCAAGCTCTACGATTTCCACGGCTATCAGGTGGAGAAAGACAGCGAGGTCATTGACTATGACAAATTGATTGCCATGGCCAAAGAGATCAAACCGAAACTGATCGTGGCCGGTGCCTCCGCCTATCCGCGCACTCTGGATTTTGCAAAATTCCGCGAGGCGGCCGATACCTGCGGGGCATATCTCATGGTTGATATGGCCCACATTGCCGGACTGATCGCGGCGGGAGTACATCCCTCGCCGGTGCCCTATGCTGACTTTGTCACCACCACCACGCATAAAACCATGCGCGGACCGCGCGGCGGGATGGTCCTCTGCAAGGAAAAATACGCGGCTGACCTCGACCGCACCGTTATGCCCGGTATCCAGGGCGGACCGCTGATGCACATTATCGCCGCCAAGGCGGTGGCCTTTAAAGAGGCGCTCTCCGACGAATTCAAAGCATATCAGAAACGAATCGTCGCCAATGCCTCAGCCATGGCCGATGAACTCAAAAGCAGGGGATATCATATCGTCTCGGGCGGAACCGATACTCACCTGTTCTTGATGTCATTCATTGATCAGGAATACTCAGGCAAAAAAGTTGAGAAGGCACTCGATAAGTCCGGGATTACCGCCAATAAGAACACCGTCCCGTTCGATACCCGTAAGCCGTTTGTGACTTCCGGGGTTCGCATTGGCACCCCGGCAGTGACTACCCGAGGAATGGGACCGGATGAGATGAAGACCATTGCCGGTTTCATTGACCGCGTCATTAAAAATCTCGGCAATGAAGAATACTATGCCGAGGTCGAGAAAGAAGTCAAAGATCTTTGCGACAATTTCCCACTCTATCCTGAGCGCAAAGAATAAATCATTTCGCCGATGTGGGCATGAAGGTCGAAACAGAATTAAGTGTTAAAGCAAGGCCGGGGCTGATTCAGCTCTGGCCTTATCTTGTCTTTGCCATTCTCGTGGCGGCCTATAATGCCGTCTTTCTTCGCTATGGATTTAATGCCACCGATGAGGGCTGGTTGCTGTCGCTGGGCCGACGTATCGTCGATGGTCAACAACCGTATCGTGATTTCTACTTCCTGCTGACCCCGCTGTCGGTTTATATCCAGGCCGCGCTGATTAAGATTTTTGGCGACGGCTACACTGTACTGGCCGCACGTGTCTATTGGGTCGTTCAGATGTGGGCCATGACGACGATCGTATCACTGCTATACAGAAAATACGTCGGCCACATCGAACTCCTTCTGCTACTTGTTACCGGTTACGTGGTTTCCTCGATGTTGCTGTCATTCCCCTGGTACAGCTATGACGGTGTCTTCTGGAGCGCCGTGGCATTGGTCTTGTTTTCCAAACGGCAGTACGCTTTCACCGGCGTCGCGGCCTTTCTGGCTTTCATGTCCAAGCAGAATTACCTGGCCCTCATGCCGCTGGTGATTATCCTCGGTTTGATTTTAAAATGGGCGAAAATCGAATTGGCCGGAATTAACCGCCGATCGATTATCAGCATGGTGATTGGATTCGGCATTCCACTGGCCGGCTATCTGGGATTCTTGATCCTCAGCGGCGATTTCTCGGCCTTCATCACCAATGTCTTCATCTATCCGCCCGAGACCAGCAACATGTCGTTTTGGTTCGCGATCTTTCAGAATAATCCCCAAGCCCTGCTGATCGCGCTTCCCATGATTGCAACCATCGCAGTCCTTTTCTATGTTCCGGCCGACAAATGGCGATATGCCCTGATTATCCTGATCCCCCTGACCGGGTATGTCCTCATCCAGAAAACCGGCTATTTTGTTTTTTCTCTGGCGTTTTTCAATTACGCGGTGCTGGCCTTTGTCCTGTGGCGCCTTTGGCATGGAGAAAGAGGGGAAGACTCGGAATCGATCCGGCACCTGGCGACAATTCAGTTGTTTGCCTCTGTAATAGTGTATTTGTCCGGATGTACGTTCGGTGGCATTATCTTTACCTATGCCGGGTCTGGGGTGGCCCTGCCGCTGGCGTACGTGCTACTCAAAAAAACCGGGGCTACACCGTTTCGCGCCCGGGTGGCGCTGGCGGTAATACTGGTGTTTCTGGTGTTGGGGGGATATTATAAATATCGCCATGTCTATCGCGATGCACCCCGCTCCGAGTTAACCGCCGAATTTCAAACGCCCGGCCTGCGCGGAATCAAATCCACACCGCGTAATGTCGCCCAGGTTGACGGGCTGGTGACGGCGGCCAAAATCCATTCCGCACCGGGTGACTATATCCTGGTATACCCTGATTTCCCCGTCTTGTATTACCTGGCCGACCGCAACAATCCCACCCCGATTGAATGGTTTTACTGGCGGGGATTCAACAAGGAGATGTTGCAGGCCGCGATGCGCGCGCTGGCGGAAAATCCTCCGAAATTGGTATTTGTTCAGGCGTATATAGAAGATAATTATCTTCGGTCGGGGGAACCGCTGGCATACCTCAAGGACAGCAAATATCCGCCGCTATATGCCCTGATCCGCGCCAATTATCACTCGATTGATCCGGTCGGGGACATTTTTATGTTTGTGCCCGAATTTTGAAACGTATATAATCGAAAGAGGAGATAATGATGTTAGTCCAGTTTGCCATGTTTCCCACCGCCGGTTCGGAATCGGCGTCGGGCGAAGTATCCGGAATCATTGACCTGATCGACCGGTCCGGTCTGGCCTATAAGACTTCCGCCATGTCAACCGTGGTTGAAGGGGAATGGGAGGAGATTATATCGTTAATTAATAAGTGTCGTTTGTCGATGCTTGAGAATAACGGTCGGGTATATATGGTCCTGACCATGGATGACCGCAAGGGTGCGGTCAATCGCCTGACCGGCAAGGTGGAATCTCTGGAGAAGAAACTGAACCGTAAAATCAAATCTTAATGTAAAGGGAAGACTATGTCGGCATTTCGAGTCGCATTGGTATCAATTCCCACCAAACAGGCGGAACGGTTGGCTGAAGAACTGATCGAAAATCATTACGCCGCCTGTGTCAATGTCATCAGGGACGTGCAATCAATGTATCGGTGGGAAGGCGACATCAGAAGGGATACGGAAGCCCTGCTGATTATTAAGACCGCCGCCAACAAAATTGAAAGCCTGATTAAATACGTACGGGAGAATCATCCGCATGATATCCCGGAGGTGCTCTCTCTGGACATATCAGAGGGAAATCCAGATTACTTGAATTGGTTGCACAAGGAAAGCTGAGATGCAGTACAAGCGGATCGAAGAAGGATATCTGATCCGCCTCGAACCGGGTGAGGAAATTCTCGGGGAACTGATGAAATTCATCAAGGCTGAGAATATCGCCGGGGGATTTATTAACGGTATGGGGGCGGTGGAACGCGTTACCATCGGGTTCTACGATTACAACCATAAGTGTTATATCACTAAAACATATCGCGATCGTTTGGAAATCGGCAATTTGACCGGGAATATCTGCTATACCGATGATACCGATGAGCCATTCGTGCACTGTCATGTTACGGTCGGCGACAGCTCGCTTAATGCCTACACCGGACATTTGTTTGAGGCGATTGTCCTCGTCACGGTAGAGATCTTTGTCATACCAACCCGAGAAAAAATGCTTCGCGGTAAAAAAACGGAGGCCGGTTTTAAACATTGGCTACTGTAAACACCCACCACCCGGTTGTTACCCTCACCACTGATTTCGGCGAACAGGACAATTATGTCGGCGTCGTCAAGGGGGTAATCCTGGCGCAAAATTCACACGCCAGAATCGTTGATGTCTCGCATGCAATCCCGCCCTTTAACGTGGCCGCGGCGCGATATACCCTGGAAACCGCCATGATGGCCTTTCCACCAGGAACCATCCACGTGGCCGTGGTCGATCCCGGAGTCGGAACCGCCCGCGATGCGGTTCTGGTTGAAGCCGGGGAATATTTCTTCGTTGGACCCGACAACGGGGTGTTTTCATTTCTCTCTAAAAAGGACATTACCCAAATTATCACGATCACCCGGCGCAAATACCTGCCGAAAGAGATTTCCGCGACCTTCCATGCCCGCGATGTCTTCGCCCAGGTGGCCGCCTTTCTGTCGCTGGGAGTGGTCCCCGAGGAATTCGGCCACGCCAAAAAGACCCTGATGCCGTTGCCGGAGGCCGAAATGAAAAGGAAAAACGGCGATTTTATCGGCACCGTGATATATATCGATCATTTCGGAAACCTGGTGACCTCAGTCCGGCGCGAGCGACTTCCCGGACATGATTTCCTGACCTTTATCGATGACCATCAGCTCGGACCTCTGCGCAAAACCTATGCCTCGGTCCCGGTCGGCAAGCCGGTCTGCTATGTCAATTCCTTTGGATTTGTCGAAATCGCCGTCCGCGAAGGCTCCGCCGCCGAGCATTTTGGCATTGGATACGAATCTTCTGCAAAGATTTTGATTGCGCCGATGTAAACCGCCTGTTAGATTCAGGCCATTATGAAACATCAACACGATTCCCGTCCGTCATGGCATGAATACTTCATGCGTATCGCAATGCTGGCCGCAACCCGTTCCACCTGCCTGCGTCGGCAGGTCGGAGCCGTCATCGTCAAAAATAAAAAAGTCCTGGCCACCGGCTACAACGGCGCCCCGTCGGGACTGACCCATTGCCTTGATACCGGTTGCCTTCGCGAAAAACTCAACATCCCTTCCGGTGAACGCCATGAGCTTTGCCGGGCGATTCACGCCGAGCAAAACGCCATCATTCAGGCCGCTACCTCCGGCGTTTCAATCGAGGGGGGAGTGCTTTATTCCACCACCTTCCCCTGTGTCCTGTGCGCCAAGATGCTGATTAATGCCGGAATCAGGCAGATTTATGTCACCGAGGGATATCCCGATGACTTGTCACGCGAGATGTTCGAGGAAGCCGGGGTGGAAGTCCATCGCATGGTGCTCGATCCCGCTCCCACCACCGTGAAGGATCTTGAAAAATGAAATGCCCATATTGCGGTTCGGAAGAGGACAAAGTCATTGACTCCCGCTCGGCGCAGGATGGCCGTGCCGTCCGCCGCCGCCGCGAATGCCTGAGTTGCCAGAAACGATTCACGACCTATGAGTACATCGAAAATGTCGCCCTCTCCGTGGTCAAGTCCGATCAGCGCCGCGAACCGTTCGAACGGAAGAAGCTCATCGACGGCATTCGCCTGGCCTGCAAGAAACGCCCGGTCTCGACCAAGAAGATAGAAGCGATGGCTGATGAAGTGCAGTCGGCCCTGCAGGTGTTGTCCAAAAGCGAAGTCACCAGTCACCAGATCGGGGAGATGGTGATGGATAAACTAAAAGAGGTGGACGAGGTTGCCTATGTCCGCTTTGCATCGGTATACCGCAAATTCCAGGACAAGGCCGAGTTTTTCGAGGAACTCAAAAAACTGCTGGAGTAATTGTCCCACTTTCTCGAACTTTACAATTGACTTATCACCGTTCATGTCGCTAATTCACCAGAGAGATGTCCGACACTGATTACACACAGGAACCCGAGCCGAAAAAAAAGGCCGATATGCCGTTCCTTGACCATATCGAGGAACTCCGCTGGCGGCTGATTAAGTCAATTATTGCTATCGCCCTGTCGGGAATCATCGCCTTCATCTTTGCCGACAAACTATATAGCCTGATCACCATGCCGCTGGGCGATACGAAACTCCATTTCACCGAAGTCACCGGTTCGTTCTACGCCTATCTCAAACTGGCCTTTTTCGGAGGTATTATTGTCGCCGCCCCCTATGTCTTCCATCAACTCTGGAGTTTCATTGCACCCGGTCTCTATGATCAGGAAAAACAAACCGTCATGCCGATGGTGTTTTTCTCGTTTGTCCTGTTTCTGATCGGTGCTTCTTTCTGTTTTGTGGTGGTCCTGCCGATTGCCCTGAAATTCCTGCTGGGCTATGGCGAGGGCATACTCACCCCGATCATCACCGTCTCGAGCTATATCTCATTTGCCGGGTTGATGATTGTTGCCTTCGGAATGGCCTTTGAATTGCCCGTGGTCGGTTATTTTCTCGGAAAAATCGGCCTGATAACACCCCCGTTGCTCAACCGAATCCGACCCTATGCCATTGTCGGGATGCTGATCGTCGGGGCGGTCCTGTCGCCCCCGGATATCTTCACCCAAATCCTGCTGGCGGTGCCACTGGTTTTGTTGTACGAATTGACCATCGTCATTGTCAGACTGACCGGCAGGAAAAAAGAATAACTATCTTGATTTGACCGTTTCTTTTGCTATCTTTTTAACATCTGTTAGCGGATTATTACAATAAAACCGAGAGGAATACGGCATGAACCGGATCACCACATGGATTAAGGCCGTCCGCGCCCCGTTCTTTACCGGCGTGGCCATGCCCGTCCTGTTTGGCGCTATGCTGGCTTACTATGAAACCGGCGACTTCAATTGGTTCGGCTTTATCATCACGATGATCGGGATAATCTTCGCCCACGCCGGGGCAAACCTGGCCAACGACTATTTCGATCACCGAACCACCGACGACGATATCAATCCGCATTTTACGCCATTCTCGGGCGGCAGTCGCATGATCCAGAACAAAATCCTCTCGCCCCGGGCGGTCCTGACCGCCGCTTTTGTCTGCTGGACAATCGCGCTGGCCGCAGGCATCTATCTCACTATGGTTACCCCCGGATACTGGGTCCTGCTTTTGGCCGGAGCCGGTTTTCTCGGTGGCTTTTTCTATACCGCCACCCGCTATGCCCTGGCCTATAACCGCCTGGGCGAACTGGCGATACTGCTCAACTTCGGCATCCTGCCGGTCCTCGGTGCCTATTATGTCCAGACCGGTCACTTTAGCTGGTCGGCTTTCTGGACATCGTTTCCCATCGGCTTCTTAATCACCGCGATTCTATACATCAACCAGTACCCCGATTATCAGGCCGACAAAGCGGTTGGCAAAGACCACCTGGTCGTAACCTTCGGGCGCAGGGGAGCGCGGATCGGCTATTACTTCTTAATGTTTGGCAGTTATCTGGGAATCGTCCTGGCCGTCATCGGCGGGCAGGTGACCCCCTATGTGCTGGTAGCGCTTGTGTCACTACCGATTGCCGTCAGGACCGTCCGCATCTTTGCGCACCATTTTGAACAGGTCAAAGAACTGATCCCCGCCCAGGCCGGAACCGTGCAGACCCACCTGCTGGTCGGACTGCTGATGTCAGCCGGTTGCCTGGCCGCGGCCCTGATGAAAGGGTAGGACAAATCGCTTGACATCGTTCGGTTTACCGAATACATTCTAAGACAGTTACGAAGCATTAGCGGGTGTAATTCAGCGGTAGAATGCAAGCTTCCCAAGCTTGACGTCGTGGGTTCGACTCCCATCACCCGCTTTTTTTATTGGGCGATGTATGATTGTTACCGATGTCCATCCCGCCTCGCCGCTGTTCGGACAGGTCCGACGGGGCTTTAAATTAATCGCAGTAAACGGCGAACCGGTGACCGACAGCCTCGACTATCGCTACAAAACCGCCGAAGAATCGGTGCGTCTGGAATTCGAAGACAAGGCGGGCAGACGCCATAACTTTCAATTCCCGGCCGAACCCTTCATGGATTTCGGGCTGGACTTCGCCGAAGACAAAATCATGCGATGCAACAGCAACTGCATTTTCTGCTTCGTGCATCAGCAACCGAAAGGGATGCGCCGCTCGCTCTATGTCAAAGATGACGACTATCGCCTCTCATTCACGCATGGCAGTTTTATCACCCTGTCCAATCTGACCGAAACCGATATCGAGCGGATTATCACCCAGCGCCTGTCACCGCTGTATGTCTCGGTGCATGCCACCGATGACACCCTCCGGAGGTGCATCTTTCGCAACGAAAAACTCCCCTCGGTGATGGCCCTGCTGACTCGCCTCATCGATCACGGCATCACATTTCATTCGCAGGTGGTCGTCTGTCCGGGGATTAACGACGGCGAACAACTGGACCGAACCATCGACGACCTATTCCGACTGTATCCCGGTGTCCAAACCGTGGGCGTGGTCCCGGTGGGGCTGACCAGATACCGCCAGCGGCTTCCCAAATTACAACCTTTTACAGCCGAGACAGCCGTCGGGATGCTGGACTATATCGGCGCCAAACAAAAAGCCTGCCTTGAAAAAGAAGGAATCCGCTTTGTCTTTGCCGCCGATGAGTTTTATGTCATGGCCGGTCGCGAATTGCCGAAATTGTCCGAGTATGAAGAGATGGCCCAGTTCGAAAACGGCATCGGAATGCTCCGCTGGAGCCTGACTCAATTCAACCGCAGACGGCGACATCTGCGCGGACTGTCGTCACCAAAGAGAATCGCAATGCTGACCGGCAAGTCAGCATATAAATTTATAAGTCGCGATATAATAAGCTATATACGCGATAAAGCTAAAGTAATGGTTGATGTGATCGGCGTCGAAAACGCCTTCTGGGGACCGCTCGTGACCGTCAGCGGCCTGCTGACCGGACAGGATTTATTGCAGGCCGCCCTTCAGATCCGCGACCGCTACGATACCTTGCTCCTGCCGCCGAATTGCCTCAATGGCGACGACCTCTTTCTGGACAATATGTCACTGGATGAATTCAAAAAGCAGGCCGGGATTGACATTCACATCGGAAGCTACCTGTTCGCCGATACCATCCGGGAGGTGCTCGCATGAACCTGCCGTTAGTCGCCATTATCGGTCGTCCCAATGTCGGCAAATCATCGCTGTTTAATCGGTTTATCCGCCGTCGGCTGGCGATTGTTGACGATGTCCCCGGCATCACCCGCGATCGCAATTATGCCCTCTGTGAATGGATCGGGCGACAGTTTTACCTGGTCGATACCGGTGGCATGATGCCGGACACCCGCCACCAGATGGAAACCCTCGTGCTGGAACAGGCCGAAGAGGCGATCCGGCAGGCCGATGTCGTCGTTCTGGTCGTCGACGCACAAACCGGAATCGACAACGCCGATCAACGAATCGCCGAATTACTGCTACGAGCCGGTAGCAAGACCATTGTCCTTGCCAACAAGGCTGACAATGAACTGCTTGAAAACGAACGGTTCGAATACCTCCGCCTCGGATTGGGCGAACCCCTGGCGGTCTCCGCCACTGTCGGGCGGGGTGTAGGTGAAGTGCTGGATCGTATTGTCGAGATGTTGCCGAAGGCCGAAGCCGATACCGATGATATTGACGCCGTTCGCATTGCCGTGATCGGCAAGCCCAATGTTGGAAAATCGTCGTATATCAACCGCCTGATTGGTGAAGAACGGGTGATTGTCTCGCCGATTCCGGGTACGACTCGCGATGCCGTCGATACCCCGTTTGAATATAACGGACGTTCGTACATCCTGATCGATACCGCCGGCCTGCGCCGCAAGGCGAAAGTGAAAGAGGATGTCGAATTCTACACCACCCTGCGGACGCTTCGAGCTATCGAAAACTGCCATATCGTGCTGGTCTTGGTCGATGCCTCCCAGGGATTGACCGTGCAGGATCTGAAAGTCGTTGAGGATGCCGTCGCGGCGCGACGCGGCATCGTCATGGCCGTCAATAAATGGGATCTGGTCGAGAAAGATGACAAGACGGCGGATATCTTTACCTCACAAATCAAAGAATATGCCCGTAGCTTGCACTATATTCCCTTGATATATATTTCCGCCCTGACCGGAAAACGAGTGATAAAAACCCTGTCATTGATTGATGAGGCATATACCAACTGGTGCCGGCGCATTCCTACGGCCGAGTTAAACTCCTTTCTCGAGGAAATAACCGCCAAACAGCCACCGGCCGCGGCGAAGGGGAAATATATCAAACTTTATTATGTCACTCAGGCCGACACCAAACCGCCAACCTTCCTGTTTTTCTGCAATTATCCCGAACTGCTCCAGAAAAGCTATCTGCGATACATCGAAAACCGCCTGCGGGAGAGATATGGATTCGAGGGCGTCTCGCTGAGAATAAAAATCCGCAAAAGATAACAACGCACGTCACCAAATACAACAACAGCGCCAATAAAAAAGGCCCAAACCATTATGGTTTGAGCCCTCTTAATTGTGATTTGGCCGCGTCTATTTGCGTAGTTTGCGATAGACCGCCAGTCCCATCCCGCCGACACCCAGAAGCAAAAGGGTGGCGGGTTCGGGAACGACATCATTGGGCGGAGGCACATCATCCTGGCCGTTCGAATAATAGCCGCCGTCGCCGGAATTGCTGTTGGGCAAATCGTTCATGCCACAACCACCGTTGCCGGATGAGCCCTTGCCACCGTATCCGCCACCCATACCGTAACCGGAGGTGGGTGACTGATAAGCCGGTGAAGAGGCCGGGCTTGATCCCGGAACAGTGCTTCCGGAACGGGCCTGGTCAAACATATTGTTTACAACCAGGCTGGGGAGAGCAAAAGCCGTCGTGCACAAAAGCAACGCCGCGAATGTTAATATAATAGTTCTCATAATCTATCCCCTAAGTTACTGAGTTTGTCAAATACAAAATCTATACGCAAATAAATAAAAAATAGTAGACACATCCTGTCCCATATTGGTTCTTATAAGCATTTTATTCATATATCTTACTCGCACATGCTATGCCAAAAATCAATAGCGTGCCATATAAAAAAATATTCTGGTAAAAATATAATGACTTGGTGAAAACAACCGTGCCGCCGTCCGCGAATTCTCAATGTCGCTGTATCGCTATGATAGGAAAGCATATAGAGTTGGCTCCAGATGTCTGATTGGCATGGCCGGCCCTTGCCGGGATAACGTATAATAGATGGATAATAATACAAATGTAATCCGAAAACTGCGGTTTGTCATGATGGTTGCACATTTGCAAATATTGTGCAACATAATGACGTCATGACTAAAAAAGGCAGGGCGTGATGGAAGGGCCCTTTCAAGATGCCGTCAATATTGTCGATAGTAAAACTGTGACTGATAGTAGCCTGATAAATACAAAAGTTGCCGATCTCGAGCAACGTTTGAAACACACCAGCCTGAAGCTGTATGATCTGGCCACCGTGGGAACGCTGGTCACATCAATCCTGCAAATTGAAAGCGTGTTGTCGGTGGTTATGGAACTGGCAATACGTATGGTGGAGGGCGAGGTGGGCGTCATCCAACTCCAGGAGGAGGGGGAACTGATATCCAAAATAACCTGGGGCGTGGATGACACCTTGGTGAAAAGCATTATCCATGAGAATGGCCTTGACGTGTCCACTTATGTATATCAGAACCGCAAGCCGGTTTGTATCAGCCGCTATGATCATAATCTCGAACATGGCCCCAATATCAATTCCGTGCTGGCCGTACCAATCGCCTCGCGGTCTCATTGTCATGGCACCATCGTGATCGTCAACAAGACCAGCGGCGAAGAGTTTACCGATGAAGATCAAGCCGACCTGGAAATGCTCATGAATTTCGCCGCGGTGGCAATCGACAACTCAATCCTGTTGAATGAATCCCTGCAAAAACAAAAGATGGAACAGGAACTGGCCATTGCCAGGCAGATTCAGAGCACCATCCTCCCGGACCCCGGAATCAGTATCGAAGGCGTGGAAATTGGAACGCTGTATATTCCGGCGCGCGAAGTGGGCGGTGATTTCTATGATATTATCAAACTCGATGACAACCAGTTTGTCATGGTCATCGGCGATGTCACCAACAAGGGCGTGCCCGCCGCACTGGTGATGACCGCGACATCGGCCATTATCAGGTCGCAATTGCAGTTCGCGCCCCAGATTACACCCTCACAATTGATGGAGCATCTCAATAATGTGCTCTGCGAAAGCGTGATCAAAGACAATGATATGTTCGCCACCCTGTTTATCGCCCGGTTTGATTTGTCCGCACGCAAAATCGCATACTGCAACGCCGGACACCTGCCGCCGCTCTACTGGAACACCCCGGACAATGCCGTGCAGGAACTCAAAACCGGTGGTACCTTTGTCGGTCAGTTTGCCGGAATCCAGTACCAACAGGATGTCCTTGACATCAACAGGGGCGATAAATTGTTCTGTTTCACCGATGGCCTGACCGAAGCCGAAGACCGCAATGGGGAAATCTTCGGTACCAAACGAACCCACCAGGTCTTTGTTGCCGAAAAAGACCTCCCCGGACGCATGTTTTGCGACCGCGTCAAAGAGTGGATTGATCGGTACAGCGAGGGGGGATCCGAAGAATCCGTTGACGACTTCACCATTATGAAAATAACCATAGCTCCGGAGCGCCCATGAAAAGCGCGAAATTTATCTATCAAACCAAACCGGAAGCCGAAGGGATGATGTATGAGGACGTCAAGGCTTTCCTGGTCCATTCCGGGTGCGAAAAGAAACTGTGCTATCGAATCATGCTGTCAATATCTGAAGCTTTTACCAATGCCCTGGTGCACGGAAATCAGTGGGATTCACAAAAGTCGATCGAAGTCATATTAAGCATAAATAATGGCGTTCTAACTGCCGATATACTTGATGAAGGGAAGGGCGACATAAATCAGGTCAACGATAGGAAACCGCCGGAACTGCTCGCGGAAGGCGGTCGCGGTGTCGACCTGATGGAGGCCTACGCGGAGAACATAACGATTAAACCCCGAGGTGAAATCGCCGGATTAAAAGTGTCAATGCAATTTACCTTATACGACGGGACGGTGGAGTCTGCAACCGTTTCCGATATGGAGGACATGATGGATATACGCAAACGAGAGGAAGCCAGCGTGGTGGTTGTCGAACTGAGCGGTCGGCTTGATCTGAATAGCGGCAACAAGCTGAAAGAAGAGATCAAGGGATTGCTGAGCTCGGGGAAATCGTCGCTTCATCTCAATCTTGCCGACGTGGAGTTTATTAACAGCTCCGGGCTGGGTGCCCTGGTTTCGATTATGAAGGAAATCCGTCTGCACCGGGGACGGTTGACCTTGTCAAACTTGGCTGATTACGTGAAGGAAATTTTCGAAATTACACAGCTGTCGCACATTTTCGAAATCTTTCCGACCGAAGAAGAGGCCGTGAACTCCTATCAGCTTCCGGTGAATAATTAAGCTTTGATACGTCGCGCCTGAAAGGAGTATTGTCTTGCATCAGAAAAGCATTCTTATCGTGGATGATGAATTGCTTATCAGAGATCTGCTTTATGATTTCTTCACCGAGCGGGACTGGCTGGTCTCAGTCGCCGATTCGGCTGAAAAGGGGATCGAACTTTTCAAAAACCGCCGTTTTGAAATGGTTATGGTGGATTTGAAAATGCCCGAAGTCGACGGCATCGACTTTATCAAAAAAATCAGGGCGATCTCGGCCACGGTCCCGATTATCATGATGACCGGATTCCCGAGTCTGGAATCCGCGGTGGAAGCGCTTCGGTTAAAAATCGATGACTATATCATCAAGCCGTTCAATATCAACAAGCTGTACAAAACCGTTACTGCCATCGCCGAGAAGGGCCAGCCCGAAACGGCCCCGATTAACGCCGAAGATATTATACTGTAAAACCGATCGCAATCTCAACCGATCGGTGCGTCTCTTACGCCGTAATATCTTTTCGAAATACATCTCTTTCTCGTTGCGCAAGATTATAATTTTTAGTTGATTGTCTGACATCAGTACATAATTTGGGGCTTATACGTAGGAGAGTGTCATGGATGACAAGCAGGTTGTTGATATTGATACGGTCGATGATGTTGAGCAGTTCACCGAACGATATGCGTCCTTCAGTAAAATCATCAATCGGATGCAACGTCAGTACCTGACGTTAAAAGATACCCTCGCCGAGCAATCGGACGAACTACGGTCCGTCAATGAAACCCTCCAGGCGCTTAATGCCGAAAACCGAACCGTTACCGAGTTTCTTAATGGCATCCTGACCTCGCTGTCATCCGGCGTTATCGCCGTCGATCCCGACGGACGCATAACCCATATCAATCCCGCGGCTGAACGAATTCTCGGAGTCTCCGCAGAAAAAACCGACGATGCCTATGCCGATGTGATGAACATTCTCGAGCACGACGAAATTTCCGCAATCGGGACCCTGCATTCCGGTACCCCGTTTGACAACGTCGAGAAACGCGTGAAAACCGGGTATGGAACCGTCCTGACCCTGTCCGTCTCAACCTCTCTGTTAAAGAGCCATGACGGAGAGATGGTCGGAGCGGTCGAACTCTTTGCCGATATTTCCAAGATGAAGCGCATGGAGGAACAGCTCTCGCGAATGAAAGTCCTCGCCTCGCTGGGTGAGCTGGCCGCCTCTATTGCGCACGAAGTCCGCAATCCGCTGGTCGGTATCAGCGGCTTTGCCTCGCTTCTGGCGCGGGACCTCGCCGATAATCCCCACATGAAAACGATGGCGGACAATATCGTAGCCGGTGTCAACAGCATCAACCAGACCATCGAAAATCTACTGGCCTTCGCCCGCAAGGAAGAGGTGCATAAAAATTCCGTCAACCTCGCCGAATACCTGTCGGTCGTGTTGGATAACTGCGCCGTGGAATCTATTGCTCCTCAGGTCGGCAAACGAGTAAAACGTAAATTTGATCCCTCCGCCACGATTAATGTCGATCTCGATCCGCAGTTGTTCAAACAGGCCCTGGTGAATTTGATAAAGAACGCGCTTGAAGCCGGGGGAGATGATACCCTGGTTGACATCTCCTGCGATATCCTTCCGCTGGCCCGCGCCCAGGGTGAATATGGCAATCGACTGGAACTGTCGGGGCTGGAAACACTGGCCGAAATCACCATCAGCGATAACGGTCCGGGTATCCCCGACCGCGATATCGAGCGCATTTTTACGCCGTTTTATTCCACCAAGGAAAACGGAACCGGCCTGGGGCTGGCGATTGCATGGAAAATTATCAAGGCGCATGGCGGTGACCTTAGGGCACAATCGGCACCCGGCAACGGCACGACCTTTTCAATCGTGATGCCGGTCAAAACCTCTCAACAAGGGAGCGGACAGTCATGAAATTGAATATTCTGGTAGTCGATGATGACAAGCTGGTAAATGACTTTATTACCGAAACCCTGACCCGAAGCGGCCACACCGTTGGGTCGGCCCTCTCCGCCGAGGAGGCCCTGGAACGTATCGCGGAGCGGCCCTACGATTTGATGGTTTCCGATATCAAGATGAAAGGCATGGACGGTATTGCCCTGCTGGCCGAGGCCCGCAAGACCTGCCCCGAAATGATGGCGATTATGATCACCGCCTATGGCACCGTCGAAAATGCCGTTAAGGCCATGAAGATGGGCGCATACGATTACCTGCTCAAGCCGGTGTCACCCGACAATCTTGAACTGGTCGTCAATCGCGTCGTCGAATTGATCCGGCTTCGCAATGAAAACAGGCGGCTTCGCTCCGATCTCATGGAAAAATATCAGAATATCGTGGGCAAGTCGTCGTCCATGAAGCGCGTGTTTGAATTGATTGAATCGACCGCCGATGCCCGTTCGACAGTGCTGATCACCGGCGAATCGGGAACCGGGAAGGAACTGGTCGCGCGCGCCGTGCATTATGCCTCGGGACGAGCCGAGAAACCGTTTATTTCGCTGAATTGCGCCGCACTCCCGGAAAACCTGGTCGAGGCCGAGCTGTTTGGGTATGAAAAAGGAGCCTTCACCGGCGCGGTCCGCCAGCACAAGGGGCGGTTCGAACTGGCCGACTCCGGCACCCTGCTTCTCGATGAAATCTCCGAAATGCCGCTCAACCTGCAGGCCAAACTCCTGCGTGTTCTCCAGGAAAAACAGCTGGAGCGGCTCGGGTCGGGAACGCCGATCGGAGTCGACGTGCGCATCATTGCGACCACCAATCGCAATCTCCGCCAGGCCATCAGCGAAAAAAGCTTCCGGGAGGATTTGTACTATCGTCTCAATGTCATTCCAATCCACATCGCACCCCTGCGGGATCGGATGGAGGATATCCCGCTTCTGGTCAGCCATTTCATCGAGAAGTACAACGCCGAGAATAAGAAAAATGTCGAGAGCATCGATGAGGATGTCATGCGACTGCTGATGAAATATCATTGGCCGGGAAATGTGCGGGAGCTGGAAAACTATATTGAACGAGCGGTCGTGACTGCTTCCGGATCCAACCTGATGCAACAGGCGTTCCCCGGTGAACTGGCGCTGGGCAAACTTGCCGACCAGGTGCCTGGGGTCAAGGTGGGGATGTCACTTCAGGACGGGGAGAAGTATCTCATTCTTAAAACGCTGGAGCAGTGTGAAGGCAACAAGACCAGGGCCGCCGAAGTTCTCAATGTTACCCCGCGAACCATTCGCAACAAACTGGCCGAATATAATCTGGAGGATACCGAGTAAGAATACCAATTCTGCCCGATTTACCTCAAATCTCTGTCAAAGACTGAAATAATCGCCGGAAACGCCGATAGTTAGAGTGTTGGACTGCAGGTATGCAGTGATGATATAAAAGTGCGCCCTAAAGAATAGAGTGGTATGGATATAGCAACAATTGGCGGCTTGATCCTGGGCGTCGGGGCCGTATTGGTTTCATTCGTCCTGGAAGGCGGGCATTTAAGTTCGATCGTGCAGTTGCCCGCAATGATGATTGTCATCGGTGGAACGATTGGAGCCGCTATCGTGACAACATCGATGAAAACCGTCACCAAAGTCCCGACCTATCTTAAGCTGGCCCTGTTCGGTCGATCCGACAGTACCTTGAAAACGATTGACACCATCGTCAAGTTGTCGGAAAAAGCCCGTCGTGAAGGCATCCTTGGCCTTGAAAAAGACCTGAAAGCCATTCGAAATCCGTTCTTTCGAAAGGCCGTGCAACTGGTGATCGATGGTGCCGAAACGACCATGCTCAAGGAAATTCTCGAAACCGAAATCGCCTATGTCGAGGAACGACATAAAAAGGGCATTCTCTTTTTCCAGAAAATGGGCGGATTCTCACCGACCATGGGTATTATCGGAACCGTGCTGGGGCTGATTCATACCCTCAGTAATACCTCCGATGCCGATCGGATGGCCCAGGCTATCGCCAGCGCCTTTATTGCCACCCTGTGGGGCGTCGCCTTGGCAAACCTCTGCTATCTTCCCATCAGCGACAAACTCAAACTGCGCCATGAAGAGGAACTCGCCAGTCTGGATTTGATTATGGAGGGCATTGTCGCCATCCAGTCCGGAGATAATCCCCGCGTCGTCAAAACCAAATTACTCTCGTTCATTGCCCCGAATATGCGCGGGAGAGAGAGTTAGTCGAGTATGGCCCGACGAAAAAGATCCGATGAACATGAAAATCTGGAACGCTGGTTACTGACCTACGCCGACTTGATCACGCTTCTGCTGGCTTTCTTTATCGTGATGTATTCCATGTCCCGCATTGACGCCAAAAAATTCGGCAAAATGAGCGAAGCCTTGTCGGGCGTCCTCAAAGGTGGAACCGTGGTTATCAAACACGGTGATGATATCGGGGCCATGCCCGGACACGGCGTGCTGGAGGTGGGACATCTCAAGTCGTTGGGGCAATCTATCGAGCGCAGTTTCAAGGAATTGGGCAAAGAATCCGAGATCAATATCGAGTTGAGCGAGCGTGGTTTGGTAATCCACGTCATGGAAAAGGCCTTGTTCGATGAGGGCCAGTCTGCTCTGAAACCCAAGGCCCGGGAAACGCTGGATCTTGTCGCCGGTCACATCCGGGGGCTGGAAAACCATATCAGGGTGGAGGGACATACCGACAACAAACCGATCAGGACCCAGCGCTTTCCATCCAACTGGGAACTGTCCTCATCACGTGCCACCGAAGTGTTGCGATACCTGTCGGACAATCATCGCATCGAACCGCGACGCCTTTCGGCCCTTGGCTTTGGGGAATACCGCCCGATCTCGGCTAATAACTCCGATGAAAACCGCGCCAAAAACCGCCGCGTCGATATTATCGTTCTGACTATGGAAATGACCGCAGTCGAACCAACCTCCGAATTTTATTAACTTTCGGAACACTTTTCCGCATCAAAAAGAAAAATAATCCGCACCGAACCCGACATCATCCCACCGTGAAATCGTAACCCCCAACCGGACAACGAATTCGGGAGTCGTGACAGTTTGGCATCGGCCTTGCTTTACGATGGGTGAGTAATGTTATGTCTAATATGATTGAAAATGCGGTTTTTAAACAAGGCGGTGTCCCGCTTCTGGAGAAGTTTCTGGATGTCTCCTCGATTCGCCAGAAACTGATCGCCGGCAATATTGCCAACGTGGCGACACCGGGATACAAATCAAAAGACCTCGATTTTCACGGCGAATTGAAAAAGGCCGTTAATCAGAAATCAGGATTGACTGGAACCGTTACTCATCCCGGTCATTTGCCAATCGGAAAATCCGCCGACCGCGGAGTGGAGATTATGGTCAATAAAACCGGGGAAAGCAACGGCATTAACAATGTCAACATCGATAAGGAAATGGCAAACCTGGCCAAAAACCAGATCTATTACAGCATCGGGGCCAGACTGCTGGCGAGACAATTTCAGGGATTGCAAAAGGCGATCACCAGTAAATAGGAGTAGCACGTGTCAGGTATCTTTAACGCAATCGATATTTCCGCGTCAGGTATGACCCTGCAACGACGCAAGATGGATGTTGTGTCGCAGAACCTGGCCAACGTCGAAACGACCCGGACCAACGAGGGCGGCCCGTACCGCCGCAAACGGGTGGTTGTCAATGAAGTCAAGGATCAGGTTCCCTTTCGAAATGTCATGAATCAGGCCCAAACCAGGCTGACCCGAACCAATAACGGGCATCTCGGGGGCAAGTCGGTCTCGAGGCATGAAAGCCTGGAAGTCTCCAAAGCAAACGCTAAAGAAGTTGATGATCCCAATTCCGGCGTTAAGCTGATTCACGATCCGAGTCATCCCGATGCCAATGATGACGGTTTCGTGGCCATGCCGGATATTGAAGTTATAAACGAAATGGTCGATATGATGGCCGCGTCGCGGGCGTATGAGGCAAACACCACCGCGATTCTAACGGCCAAGGATATGGCAAAAAACGCGCTTGAGATATAGGATAGTAAGGAGTGCATGGATATGAAAATCAATGCCGTAGGAATTGATGCCTATCGCCAGGTTCAGAATGATACCGGCCTGCAAACCCGGCAGGTCCCGGCACAGAACCAGTCTAAAACCGAAAACACCGAAAAAGTCAAAATCCCCAATCAAACCAGTCGCGTCGGCTCAAAGCTCGCGGTTAAACTGAAAGAGGGGACGTTTGATGATATGCTGTCCCCCGAAGAAAAGATGGCCCTGGAGACGATGTTCGATCGCTTCAAATCAGCCGGGATGCTTGATGCCGGATATGCCGAAGATGGTGCCGTCGAACAACCGGTCCTGGGGACATTGGTGGATGTGAAATTATGAGTGGTGCGGTCGGTCAGATAGGGCGGGTAGTCCCCGGCCTGCAGAACAAGGTGCAGAACGCGACGGCGTTGGATAAAGCCGACGGGAACTTCTCCGAAATGTTTGCCAATCTCCTCGACTCCGTCAATACTCTGCATACCGACGCCGCCGAAATGCAAAAACTGGCGGCAACCGGTGACGTGTCTGACTTGCATGACGTGATGATTGCTCTGGAAAAGGCCGGCGTCGCAACCGACCTGCTATTGGAGATTCGCAATAAACTGGTGGATGCTTACCAGTCATTGGTTAAAATGCCTATGTAGCTATAGAAGAAAGAATTGATCCGCCATTGGACTGGCGGTGAATAGAAAATAGGAATTGGAATGGATTACTTCAAAAACCTGTTTAAAAACCTGTCGGAATTTGTCAGGGCGATGTCGCCCAGCCAGGCCATCATTCTACTCGGAATCGTGGCCGGAACCCTGGTCGCATTGTTTGTCGGCGGAAACTGGCTGGGAAGCGTCAATCATGCCGTGCTGTATTCCAACCTCGAATCATCCGATGCCGGAGAAATTACCGAATACCTGACCGAAGAAGGAATTGCGTTTAAACTGTCCGATGGCGGTTCGACCATCTCAGTCCCGTCACAGGACGTGTACAAAGTCAGAATTTCACTGGCCTCGCAGGGGATGCCCCGTTCCGGAAATGTCGGCTATTCGATTTTCGATGAATCAAATCTCGGCATGACCGAGTTCCTGCAAAACCTGAACTTCCGTCGCGCGCTGGAAGGGGAGCTGATGCGTACCATCATGCAACTCGCCGATGTCGAGGCCGCCCGCGTGCACATTGTCATGCCCAAGGATCGCCTGTTTAAAAAAGATCAGAAGGAGGCCACCGCCTCCGTCGTGTTGAAACTAAAACACGCCGGGGGACTCGCCAAATCACAAATCGCCGGCATCTCCCATCTGATGGCGTCGTCGGTGGAAGGACTGCAACCGGAAAATATCTCCATCATCGATTATAATGGAAACCTGCTCTCGTCGCAGACCGGGTCGGATCAACTGGCTGGGTTGTCTTCGTCCCAGTTGGAAGTGCGCAAGAACGTGGAAAATTACCTTGAACAGAAAGCACAATCAATGCTCGATGGCGTGGTTGGGGCCGGAAAGTCAATCGTGCGCGTCACCGCCGAACTGGATTTCCAACAGCTGGAACGAACCAGTGAACTGTTCGATCCCAATTCCACCGTCGTCCGTAGTGAGGAAACAACCCAACAAACTGCATCCGCTTCGGATAAACAGGATGAAACCTCCGAAAGTACCGATGAAAACCGGGTCGAAACGACCGTTACCAATTATGAAATCAATAAAACCGTCGAACACATGGTCAATGCCGTCGGAACCATCGAACGTATCTCCGTGGCCGTGCTCCTGGACTGGGTGAACCGGGAAACCGACGCAACCTCCGGCACTGTCGAACAGGTGTACGAACCGCGGACCCAGGACGAAATCGACCGTATCTCAGCTATCGTGAAGAACGCCGTCGGTTATGATTCCCAGCGCAATGACCAGATCGAAGTGGTGAATCTGGCCTTTGATCGCACCACGCTGGAGCATGACATGAATAAACTCGATGAAATGGTCCAGCGGGAGTTTTACATGGACATCGCTAAAAAAATCGGGATTATTCTGCTGGCGGTGTTTGCCTTCCTGTACCTGAGAAAACGAATGCGGAAATTCTTTACCTCGCTCTCGAGAATCCTGCCGCCGTCGACCCCGCCAAAATCGACCGGGATTCATCGACCGGACTACGTCGCTCCGCCGGAACAGGAAGCCGAAAAGGTCGAACCGATAAAAGCAGAGAATCGAAAGCCGACCCTCATCGACCAGATGCAGGAAACGGCCAAGGAAAACCCGGATGAATTTGCCAAAGTGATTAAAACCATGATGGTTGATTAGGTGGTAAACGATGGAATTTGAAAATTTAACCCCGGATAAAAAAGCCGCCATTGCACTGGTGGCATTTGGGTCTGACGTCTCTGCGCAGGTGCTCAAAAGCCTGTCGGAACCGGACATGGAACGGTTGACCATCGAGATCGCAAACCTTGGCGACGTGCCTCGCGAAGTCGAAAAGCAGGTGGTTGATGAATGCTACAACATCTTCATGGCACGAAAATATATTTCCCAGGGAGGCGTGGATTTCGCCAAAACCGTGCTGGAAAAGGCGGTCGGTATGGATCGCGCCAATCAAATCCTGTCGCGGCTGGAATCGGCCCTCAGAACCACCGGTTTCAACATGCTTAAAAATATCGACTCACGCCAGCTGGTCAGCTTCATTCAACATGAACACCCGCAAACCATCGCCCTGATCCTGACCCAGCTGACCCCGCAACTGGCCGCGGGAGTACTGTCGGAATTACCGTCGGAACTGCAGTCGGAAGTGGCCCTGCGAATCGCAACCATGGAGAAAATATCTCCGGACGTATTGAAAGAAATCGAGGCCACCCTGGAAGGACATTTCGAGTCATCGTCGACCGGAGATCTCTCCGTATCCGGCGGTGCCAAGACTATGGCGGAAATACTGAATCTGATTGAAAGCTCCGCCGAAAAAAATATCCTCCAGTCTATCGAGGCCGATAATGGTGACCTCGCCGCCGAAATTAAAAACATGATGTTCATCTTTGATGATATCATTCTGCTCGATGATCGCTCAATCCAGCGCCTGCTCAAAGAAGTGGAAACCAAGGATCTGTCGATTGCCCTCAAAGCCGCTTCCGAAGAAGTGAAAGGAAAAATCTTTGCGAACGTGTCCGAGCGCGTGGCCATCATGATCAAGGAGGAAATGGAATTCCTCGGACCAATGCGGCTCTCAGATGTCGAAGCCGCCCAGCAGAGAATCGTCGAATCGGTCAGGCGCCTCGAAGAAGAAGGGCAGATTGTCATTTCTGGACGCGGCGGCAAGGAGGACGTAATTGTCTAAACTGTTGCAGATGCCCTCGCTCGGCGAAAAAGTCATCATTGGAGAGTATCGTGCCGACATCGCCGCCGACCGAAAAGCCGAGAAATCACTCAAGTCGGTCTTCCTCGGACTGAACGTAATCACCAGCACCGAAGGCAAGAAACTTGTGCCGATTCAGGAACTGCTCAAAGTCGAAGAACAGGTCAAGCGGGAAAAAGAGGAAACTTACCGCCAGGCATATAACAAGGGACATGCCGAAGGTTACGCCAGGGGCGTGGCCAAAGGGCACAAGGAAGCTGAAGAAGTAATCAATAATTTCGGCTCCGTGGTGAAAAACATCATTAACCAGCGGGAATCGATCTATCAGGATGCCCGGCGCAAAGTCCTGGAACTGACTATGAAAATCGCCAAAAAGATCACTTTTGATGCCGCCAAAATTGATGCCGACGTGACCGCCGGAATTATCAATGGTGCCATCGATATCCTGGTGGACAAAGCGCATATCAAAGTCAAAGTCAATCCCGATCAATTGCCCCTGGTCGAACAGCAAATCGATCGCTTTAAGGGAAACTCCAACGTTATCAAAGAACTAAATATCGAACCCGATTCTCGGGTGCGATTCGGGGGATGTTTTATTGAAACGCCGACCGGTGATGTCGACGCCCGGGTGGAATCGCAAATGGACATTATCGCCGAGACATTGCAGGTCGATGAGGGAAAATCGTGAAGGAGATCCCGTATGATATCCTGGCTGACCGGATTGACTCCGCACATACCATCAAGCAGTCCGGACGAGTGGTCCAGACCATCGGACTCGTCGTCGAGTCAATTGGCCCGGCGGTATCGGTTGGCGATCTCTGCCGAATAGAGAGTCCCGATACCGGTGAAAAAATCAAGGCCGAAGTTGTCGGTTTCCGGGATAATCGTATCCTGCTCATGCCCCTGGGAACGATTTCAGGAATAACTCCCGGCGCCATCGTGGTCTCGACCGGCGAAAAATTACGTGTCGCCGTCGGTAATGAATTAATCGGACGGGTGCTGGGTGGATTGGGACAGCCGATTGACAGCCTTGGCCCATTGCTCACACCATTTCAACGCAACATCGAAGCACCGCCCATTCCCGCCCTGCAACGACGACGAATCACCGAACCGATTCGAACCGGTATCAAATCCATTGACCTGATGGCCGCCTGTGGCCGGGGACAGCGCATGGGGATTTTTGCCGGGTCAGGTGTCGGCAAATCCGTTATGATGGGGATGATCGCAAGGGGATCATCGGCGGATATAAATGTCATTGCACTGGTCGGTGAACGCGGCCGTGAAGTGCGCGAATTTATCGAAAAAGACCTGGGCGAGGAGGGACTCAAGCGCTCAATCGTGATCGCCGTCACCTCCGACCAGCCCGCCCTGATTCGAATCAAGGGAGCCATGATTGCCACCACCATCGCCGAGCATTTTCGCGACCAGGGGATGGATGTCATGCTTCTCATGGACTCCATTACCCGCATTGCCATCGCCCAGCGTGAAATCGGACTCGCCGTCGGTGAACCGCCGGCCACCCGCGGATTCACTCCTTCGGTTTTTGCTCTACTCCCGCGTATTCTGGAACGCGCCGGGACCAACGACAAAGGCTCTATCACCGGGCTCTACACGGTGCTGGTGGAGGGGGACGATTTTAATGAACCGATCTCTGATGCGGTGCGGTCGATCCTCGATGGACATGTCGGCCTGTCTCGTCGGCTGGCCGCGCTGAATCAATACCCGGCGGTCGATGTGCTCGATTCCATCAGTCGCCTGATGGTTGATGTCACCGATTCCGAACATCAGGAGCTGGCCGCCAAAATCCGGGAAATCGTCGCCACCTATCGCGAATCCGAGGACCTGATTAATATCGGAGCTTATGTCAAGGGCTCCTCGCAAAAAATCGACTATGCAATCTCGAAAATTGATAAAATCAATATGTTCTTCCGCCAGGCGATTGAGGAACAATGTGATTTCGATGAATCACTGCGAAAGCTAAAAGAAATTTTCGATGATGAAGAGGATGTGTCGCATGCCGATGAAGAAGTTTCGGTTCCGGCTCGAGAAAGTGCTTCAGCTAAAGTCCCATCTTGAAGCCGACAAACAAAAACAACTCGCCCTGGCAACACAAAAAGTCATCCGGCAAATAAGCGCTATCGATGAAATCGACCGCGTGCGCACCGATTGCAAAAATGACGAAAGAAAACGGCTCACCGGAAATATCAATCCCCGACACCTTTTGACCTTCTCCCGTTACTTCCTGCAATTAAAAAAAGACGAGGTCAAGGGACAGGCCGTCCTTGGGGCCTTGAAGGGAGAGGAAGGCAAGCGACGCCAGGATTTGGTGGAAGCAACCAAACAGAGAAAAATCTACGAAAAACTCAAGGAACGAAGGCATCAGGCATATCGAGAGGAAAACGCGCGTGCCGAACAGAAGGATCAGGATGAGATGGCCGCGCAGTCATTCCTGAAAATAAAAGCTTCCGGGCGCTAAACCCGGAAGCCTTTCTGACAATAGACGATACTGTCTGCAGTATGTCCTATTTCAATAACATCATTTTCTTGCTGGCCGTAAAATCCGAGGCCTGGATACGGTAAAAATATATGCCCGAGGCAAGATTGTGATTCTCATTATCGCGACCGTCAAAGCGTATCTCATGAACCCCCGCGTTTAACCGCTCGTTGACCAGGGTGCGGACCGCCTCACCCAGAATGTTGAACACCGTCAGGCGCACTTCGGATGCCCGTGGCAGGGCGAAACTGATACTGGTCGACGGGTTAAACGGGTTGGGATGATTCTGGGCCAGTGCAAAGTCCGTCGGAAGTGAAGAGCCGTCATAGTCTTCAATTCCCGTGGCCTGCTTGATGTCGATATAACCCTTGCCGAAAAACGGCTCAAATACCCGTGCTTCATCAGCGGTACGGAAAAGAGTCGGCCATAAGTCGGAATACGTGGTGCTGTCAATGGTGACCAGTTCGGCGGGAAGCCCGCTGGCAACGTCAAAAATAACTTTGGCAATGGCCCCGCGTCCCGGCGTAAGGGGAGAGGTATCGGGGAATTTCAATGAAATCAGCATCTGTTGCCCGCTGACATACACCGGCTTGTTGAGCGCCGTGGCGCCACGGGTTCCATCGAAGATTGTACTATTATAGCTGATATTACCCGATGACCATTCCAGAGCTATGTCGATGGAATCGAGATCTTCTTCATTGTATACGATAATCTCAAGCTCGGCGGTGTTGCCCGCAGTGACCCCGATACTATCGACAATTACTGAATCATAACTCGGCGGAGGAGGAAGGACCGTAATTTCTCCAGGTACAATAACGGGAAGTATCGTGCTGACAGGATCGGCATTAACGAACTGAGATCGCTTGGTACCTGATCCCTGCAACGGCCAATATGCGGTATCAATGGTCAGAACCTGGTTTCCGGCTCCGACATCAACTGAGAAGAAATAATTACAGAACAAACCGTTGCCGGGAAGAAAACCGTCTAAATTGGCAACGAACAGATCAATCAGATTGGCTGAATCACGATATTCCGCCGAATCTTCATCAATAAATTCAAACAATCCCCCGTCAAATGAAAACGAATCGATACTTAGAAAAGACGTTTCGAATTTCAGTATAACTTCAGCCGCTAGAATGGCTTCGTCATAGGAGAGGTATACCGGTAGTATGGCCGTACCACCCGCAAAAGCCGAAACAGAGCCGATTCTGATCGTATCCGGCTCTCCGGGATCGGCCGCCGTTCCGGGGATCGTGAACATCAGGAGTGTCAGGATGGAAAACAAAAAAATCTTTTTCATATAATCACCTCATAGCCGTGCTACTACCCTATGAGCAAATTGAATGCATGCCTCGGCGTTTTCTTAAAAAAAATGAACTCTTTTTACAAAGCGAAGTAATTCCGTCAGTTGCAGTAAGTCGCCTTTTATAAAATATAGGCGCAAATGCCGATTTATACAAGTTGTAATCCCAAAACCAATCCAATATGTGAATCGCCTTGCATGATGTCCGACCCCGGTTTGGCTCGAACCATGCCGCCAATCTGTTATACGCGGGTCTATCCACTGCTCAAAAATTGAACAGCCCAAAAGACGTGAAGTTCCCGAAATCACAATCCCGCATTGCTCCGGAAAGGGAAGAGCTGATCCGGTGCTCTGGAAATCTTTTCCGATTATTCCTGTTGTATTATCGCAGTTGCCTGTTTTTGCTGAGCCGTAACGTAGTGCCGTGCAACATAATGCGCCGTTTGTTGAGGTTCCGAAAAAAGGTGGCACGCCTCTTGCATAATGCATTGTCGGAGAAATAGTACAATGATTAAAGGATTATATCGATCAGCATCGGCAATGATTCCCCGCGTCAAGCGGCAGGAAACAATTGCCAATAACCTGGCCAATGCCGCCGCACCGGGCTTCAAACGTGACCTGATGTTCACCAAAGAATTGACCCGCGCGGAAGTGAAGCAGGCCAGAACCAAGTCAGACTGGCAATCTCCGATGATTGACCAGATTTATACCGATCAGAGCCAGGGAGTCCTGGACCGCACCAATAACCCGCTGGATATGGCCCTGGAAGGAAATGGCTTTTTTGTCCTTGAAGGCGACGACGGCGAACAGTACCTCAGCCGCGCCGGAAATTTCAAAATCAGCCCGGAGGGTTTTCTGGTAAACGCGTCCGGAAATCGCGTGCTCAGCGATGGCGGACCGATTACGCTGGAATCAGGCGATGTCAGCGTCGCGCAGGACGGACAAATTTCCGTCGAGGGTTCCGAAGTCGCTCGTGTCCGGGTGGTCGAAGTCGATGATCCCGCTACACTGACCAAGGCCGGGGATTGCGAATATTTCGTCCCCGAGGGAATCGAACTGCGCGCCGCGGTCGATTTCGCCGTTCGAGGGGGATACCTGGAAACTTCCAATGTCGACGCCATCCGCGAGATGATCGACATGATTTCATCCTATCGAAGCTATGAGGCCGATGCCCAGGCACTGAAAACCCAGGATGATTCTCTGGAAAAACTGATTGCTAATGTCGGAAGAACGATCTAACCCGCGTGAGAGAGGGGTGATGAAATGTTAAAAGCAATGCGCACCGCGGCCACCGGGATGTCGGCCCAGCAACTCAATGTCGACAATATCGCCAACAACCTGGCCAACGTGAACACCACCGGATTCAAACGATCCAAAGTTGAATTCCAGGACGTGCTCTACGAAAACCTTCGCAAGGCCGGAACTGCCACCGCCATCGGAACCTCCGTTCCGACCAGCCTCGATGTCGGCTATGGAACCAAGGCGGTCGCAACCGTCCGGGAATTCTCAACCGGGGATTTTATGCATACCGATAATCCGCTGGACCTGTCAATCGCAGGCAACGGCTTTTTCCAGATTCAAATGCCGGATGGCACCGTTTCGTATACCCGCGACGGCGCGTTCAAGATTTCAGCCGAAGGACAGGTTGTTACGTCGGATGGATTCTATGTTACTCCGGAGATTACCATCCCCGAGGATGCCACTTCCGTCTCCGTCAGTATTGACGGTGAAATGTCGGTCCTCGTGGCCGGCTCCGATGAACCGCAGGTTATCGGACAGCTTGAACTGGCCAAATTTATCAATCCCGCCGGACTGTCGGCGGTCGGACATAACCTGTTCGTGCAGACCGGCGCCTCCGGCGATCCCATTCTCGGAACCCCGGGCTTGGAAGGATTCGGCAACATCGACCAGGGATATCTGGAGATGTCCAATGTCAAGGTCGTCGATGAGATGGTCAATATGATTGTCGCCCAGCGCGCCTATGAAATGAATTCGAAAGTAATCAAAACCAGTGAGGATATGGCCCAAATCGTCAATAACCTCAAATAACGGGATAAACACATGAGAAAATGCATAGGGATTTGCATGGCGGGATGTTGCCTTGTCCTGCTGACCATGGGATCAGTCTTCTCGAAAGATGCCTTCACGCTTGATCTGCAACAACGGATCGTCGCCTTTTTTGATCTCGATCCTGACCGGACCGAAGTAGAAATCAGACGGTGCCGCCTGACCCTCGCACCCGATGAATACGACAGCCTGGCGATTGTGCCGCTCTCTAAAACCGAACCGCGCGGATTGCTGGCGGTGGAGGTCACGCCGTACAAAGACGGGGAACCGCTGACCACCCAACAGGCGCGAATCAGAATCGCCCGCTTCGAAAACGTCCTGGTGTCATCCGATCATATCAAACGGCATGAAACTATAACCGCTGAAAAATTCATCATTGATCGGCGCGAGATAACCTCGTTCAGCGATCAGCCCCTGACCGATCCCGTCGCCGTCCTCGGTCTCTGGTCGAAACGCACCATCAATAAAAATCATATTCTTACCGCTTCAATGGTGGAGAAAATCCCGGATATAACCATTGGGCAGGAAGTTGCGATTGTATTCTCATCGGGAGGACTCGAAGTCTCCGGACGGGGAACCGCCGTCGAATCAGGGTATATCGGCGATCAGATTAAAATTAAAAACAGGCAATCAAGAAAAATTATCGTGGGAACCATCGCGGACGGACAGTCCGTGTCGGTGTCCATGCTGTGAGGTAGACGCGATGAGATTCAAGAAAATAATGGTAATTACGTTGTTCCTGCTCTTGCTTCCGTTTTCGCTCAAGGTTTGGTCTGGTGATTTCGGACAGTCAACGTCGCTGTTTACCGACGTCAAGGCCAACAAGGTCGGGGATATTCTAACCGTCCTGATTTATGAAAACGCAAATGCCAGCAATGAGGTCGAGACCAAAACCAAGAAAGACGGGGAAACCTCCGTCGGCGGCGGTCCCGGTATCGGGTCGCTGGATTTTATCCCGCTCTTTGGCGTGGACGGTTCCTATGAAAACTCGCACAATGGCAAGGGCGAAAACAGCCGCACCCAGACCCTGCGCGCCAAAATGACCGTAACCGTCATCGGCGTCAAAACCAACGGTGATCTGATTATCCAGGGAAGCCGCACCATTGCCATTTCAAAGGACAAGGAAACCATGACCCTCACCGGAGTGGTGCGACAGAAAGACATCTCCGCCCAGAACACCATTGACTCCTATTTAATCGCGGATGCGGAAATCTCATACACCGGACGAGGCGCCGCCAGCAACGGCAGTCGCCCCGGACCCATCATGAGATTCCTCAATTGGCTGTTTTAGGAGGCGTTATGAAAAATCTGTATACCATCCAACTGTCGATACCGGTGCTGATGTTCACCATGATAACCATGGTGCTCTGCCTGTATGCTCCCGATGCCGATGCTGGCGTACGCATCAAGGACATCACCCGCATCCACGACAAAAACGAACTTGACCTGTTCGGCTATGGTCTGGTGGTCGGGCTGGACGGTTCCGGCGACAGCAAAAGCACCCAGTTTACCATGCAGTCCCTGGCCAATATGATGCAACGAATCGGCGTTACCGTCGATGCCAATCAACTCAAAGTTAAAAACGTCGCGGCCGTTATCGTCACCGCGCGCGTTTCGTCCAACGCCCGGACCGGCGACCGGCTCGACGTGACCGTCTCGTCAATCGGCGACGCCACCTCACTGCAGGGCGGTAACCTCCTGTTGACCCCGCTGGCATCACCGACCGGTGATGTCTATGCCACCGCCCAGGGACCGATCTCTATCGGTGGTTTCAACGTGCAGGTTGAGGGCGGCGATAAGATTATCAATAACTATACCGTGGTCGGACGCGTGCCGGGCGGAGCCCAGGTGTCAAGGGAACTTGAGGGCAAGGTCGATCCCAACCAGATCCTGCTGATTTTGCAATCGCCGGATTATGTCACCGCCGATCGCATCGCCCGTAAAATCAATGTCAAATATGGAACCATGTCGTATGTCGAGGACGAGGCGACCGTCCTGATCAAGGTGCCGGACTCGCTGGCCTATCCCAACGACCGAACCCGCCTGCTGGCCGACATCGGTGGCATGCAGGTCAATCCCGACCAGCGCGCCCGGGTCGTTATCAACGAACGAACCGGAACCATCGTCGCCGGTGAACATGTGTCCATCGCACCGGTCGCCATTGCCCACGGCAATATCACCGTGAATATCAAGGCCCTGCCCGTTATTTCGCAACCCGAACCGTTCTCGCGCGGCGAGACCGTGCTGACCTCTGATTATCAGGTCACGGTTGACAACGAACCGGCCCGGGTGGTGCACCTGAAAGAAACCGTGGCGCTGGCCGATGTCGCCAATGCCCTGAATGTCATCGGGGCCGCACCACGAGATATTATCGCCATCTTTGAAGCCCTGAAGCAGGCCGGAGCCTTGCGCGCCGAACTGGTAATTATTTAGGAATAACCATGCAGATAAGCCTGGATACGGACAAGAAAACCATGCTGACCGCCCCGGAAGCCCTGCCGGTGAAAAATACCGACAATCCCGAAGCGGATAAAAAGCGCTTGTTCAAGGCCGCCAAAGAGCTGGAAGCGATGTTTATGTATCACATGCTCAAGGCGATGCGCAAGACCGTGCCCAACAGCGAGACCGCCTCGATGGGCGGAGATATGGGCAAGGATATATATACGCAAATCTTCGATCAGAAACTGGCCGAAGTGATGGCCGGCACAAATCACCGCGGACTGGCGGATTCCATCTATAACTCCCTGGTCGGTAACCTGGAAAACAGCGCCGACCAAACATCGGATGATTTGAATACCCTCGAGACCGTCCTGCCGCGCAAAGTGTACCTGCCGGTGACCGACGAAAACCGGAACACTCCAAAGCCGAAAACCAAAAGCGAGGCGCAACCGCTGACAACCACCGACCTCGACAACATCGTCAAGCGGGCCTCGGTAAAATATGACCTTGATCCCAATCTGCTCCACGCCGTCATCCGGACGGAGTCGGGCGGTGATCCCCGGGCGGAATCACCCGCCGGAGCGAGGGGGTTGATGCAACTGATCGATAGCACCGCCGCCGACCTGGGCGTCGATGATGTCTTTGATCCTGAGAAAAATATCGATGGTGGGGCCCGCTATCTGCGGCAGATGCTGGATCGCTTCGGCGATATGGAACACGCTCTGGCCGCGTACAATGCCGGACCGGCCACCGTGGAACGGTATGGCGGCATCCCGCCGTATCCCGAAACCCAAAACTATGTTCGCCGCGTATTGGCCGGCGTCTCCGATCGTGGAGCGGGAACCTGATAAACGAATTGACTAAAGAGTATGGTGAGTATGCCGAAAGAAGTACTTGAAAATAGTTCAAATTCTGAACTGGTACTGGAGCTGATCGAAGTCCTGGAACGCGAAGCGTCTCTGTTTGAAACGTTTCTGGAACTTCTTGAACGACAGCAACAGGCGCTGGTGACGAATGACCTCGACGCCATTAATGACGTTACGTTGAAACAACGCGAAAAAACAGTGGAGAGCGCCGCTCTGGCTAGGAGACGCGAAGAGTTGGTCAGGGAGCTGTCATCGGATGGAAATACCGCGGAAAATCTCACGATTTCAAAACTCATCGAAACGGTTTCATCCGGTCCGGCCGCCGAGCTGGAAAGACTCAGGGGGAATATCCTGGGTATGAATGAGAAAATTGAGAAGGTGCGATCGCAGAATTGTATGCTGATTGATAATTCGCGCAAAAATATCATGAAGACAATGGAAATGCTGGGGAGGATTCGCCGACCCGATAACGGCTATCGCAAAGAGGGACAAGCCTCAAGAGCCGATGCCAATATCGCACTGGATAGGAGGGCTTGATGGCGGGATTATTCCAGGGATTGGAAATTGGAAAAAGAGCGCTGGCCACCAACCAGGTCTGGTTACAGACTATCGGTCACAACGTCGCCAACGTCAATACCCCCGGGTATTCGCAACAGAAGGTGCGGATCTCAACCACCTACCCCCAGGAAACCAACATTGGGTTGATTGGGTCCGGCGTCCAGGCCACGAATGTATATCAGATTCGCGATGCCTTTCTCTCTCAGCAATACCGTGCGGAAAACAAGGAAGTGGGGGAGTGGACCGCCCAGGAAAAAACCCTTGCCCAGATTGAGTCAATCCTGAATGAACCCAATGACGACTCGCTGGGAAGCATGATCGACCAGTTCTGGAGCGCCTGGTCGGATCTCGCCAAACCCGAGAACGTCTCCTCGGCCTCCGCCCGCCATAATCTGGTTTCCGTTACCAACGTGTTAACCGATGGCATCCATACCACCTATAAAAAACTGGAAGATATGCGCAAGTCGATTGACAGTGATGTCAATAGGCTGGTGAGTGAAGTCAATCTGCTGACATCCGAGATCGCCTCGCTGAACCGGCAAATCGTCAGTGTCGAGCATGGGGGAGAGGTCGCCAATGACCTGCGTGACCGCCAGGCCATGCTCATTGATGAACTGTCAGCGTACGTCGACGTGAATACCAACCGGCAGAAAAACGGTGCCACCACCGTCTACATCGGTGCCATGGCCATTGTCGATAACGACAAATCATACAATGTCGACACGGTTCGCAATAAGTCGGGCAATCTCGCCACCAGTAACATTGTGTGGGAGGGCACCTCGCAAGTTATCAAAAATACCGCCGGTGAACTCAAGGGAATGCTGGAAATTCGGGATAACACCATTCCCGATTATCTGGCCGCACTGGATCAACTGGCCGCAACCCTGGTCGGGGAAATCAACAGCCTGCACAGCACCGGCTATGACTTGAATAATAATACCGGAATTAACTTTTTCGATCCGACCCATGTCTCGGCCGGAGATATCAGCCTGAATATCGATCTTGAAAACAATGTCGATATGATCGCCGCCAGTCAGTCGGATGACCCGGACGCCATTGGCGACAACACCAACGCGCTGGCCATCGCCGCCCTCAAAGACTCTCTGCTGATGTCGAACGGGACGACCACCGTCAGCGAGTACTACAGTGCCCTGCTCGGAACCATCGGCGTCGATAGCGCCAATGCCACCCGGTTGAAGGAAAACCATAGTCTTCTCCTGAATCAGATTGAAAACCAGAGACAGTCGGTCCAGGGAGTGTCGTTGGATGAGGAAATGACCCAGATGATTAAATATCAACAGGCTTACGATGCGGCCGCACGCATCATAACCACCATGGATGAAGCTTTGGATACGGTTATCAACTACATGGCTAGGTGATAACCGCGCTAAAACGAAATTAATTAACGTCAGACCACGGAGGGCGTTTTGCTGATACTAACAAGGAAGTTGGGTGAATCAATAACGATTGGGGATGAAATTAAAGTCACAGTCTTGGGGGTTTTCGGTCGTCAGGTCCGAATCGGTATTGAGGCTCCGCCCAAAATCGTCGTGCATCGGGAAGAGGTGTACGTTAGGATTCAGAATGAAAACCGCAAAGCCGCCAAATCGGTAAAATCAGACCTGGCCAATGTGATGAAAATGCTCAAAGATAAAATCTCCGGTGCGCCCGATAAAAAGAACCCGCCGGATATTAAATACAAAAAGGGAGGGAAACGGTCTTCACCGGATAACTATAATCCCTGATCACCGATCCCCCTGAGAATACAAGCGGGAAATGCCGATCGAAAGATTTGTTCAGGCAGAAAGAGATATCAGTATGCGCGTAACAAATAACATGATTGCCAACCAGGTGGTCTTCAACCTGGGGCGTTCACTTGAAAGCTACCTGCAGACTCAGATGCGGATGTCAACCGGACGACGTATCAATAAGCCTTCCGATGACCCCATCGGAACTCAGCAGGATATGCGATACCGTACGGAACTCGCCGAAATCGCCCAGTACCAGGAAAACATTACAAGTGGACTGAGTCAGTTAACCCAGTATGACTCCATCCTGGGTAGTATGAAGGATACCATCTCGGAAGCCTATGAACTGTCCGTCTCGCTCTCAAATGATTCCTATGATGCCAACGCCCGCGCCAGCGCCGCCAGCGAGGCCGCCTCGCTGTTCGAGCAAATGCTGGGACTGGCCAATACCCAGAGTGAAAACCGATACCTCTTCGCCGGATTCAGAACCGGTACCATCCCCTTTATCGCCGGGGCCAACGGTGTTGCCTTTGTCGGTGACTACGGAAGAATCAAGTCCGAAATCGAACCGTCGGCCTATGTCAATACCAATCTGATCGGTTCCGAGGTCCTGATGAGTTCAATGTCAACTCTGGGAGAGGATGCCGACTTAAGCGTCGGAGTTAATGCCGCCACCCTCCTGGCCGACCTGCATCTTGGCGATGGCGTCGATCTCACCTCGGGAGCAATCCCGGGACACTTCACCGTGACCGACGAAAACTCCGGCACCAGTGTTGATATTGATATCAGTGGCGCGACCACCCTGGATGATGTCGTCACAACCGTGAATACCACCCTGGCCGCCAACGGAATCTCCGACCTGACCCTGGAATACGGACAATCCGGAAATAACCTCAGGTGGGTGTCAACGCCGTCAGGAGAAATAAGCGACGTCACAAAACTCTCGAATCTGCATGATGGCAATGGCGTTGATCTGTCCGAAGGAAAAATTGTAATCCATACCGCCGATGATTCCATCCAGGTCGAAGTGGACCTGTCTGGTGCCGCCACCATTGATGATGTTATTCAGGCAATCAACAATACGCTCGATGCTCACCCGAACCCGGCCGTGCATAATGTCGATGCCGCCATCAACGCCGCCGGAACCGGCATCGATATTGTCGATGGCAACGGTGTTCCGCTGGGACTGGTGGTGTCCGAGGGGTCTGAATCCGGCACCACCGCATCCGATTTGGGAATCCTCGGAGATATCGATCCAACCCTCAACGGAACCGACCTCGAACCCCGAACCGAATATACTATCGCTGAAGCCGCCGCCGATCAAACCACCGCAACCGATCTCGGCATCATTGGAAATTTCTATGGTAACAAGGATGGCGAAACCCTTCAGCCGGTACTGACCCTGAATACCTCATTGTCGCTTTTGAACAACGGAAACGGGATGAACCTCGGGGAAATCCGTATTTCCCAGGGGATGGATACGGTCTACCTGGATTTGGGCAACACGATCTATAATACCGTTGGCGATATTGTTAACGCCTTCAACAGCCTCGGCCTGGAAATAACCGCGTCCATCAATGAGGACGGAACCGGTATCCAGGTGGAGTCTACGTCAACCGATAAATCACTGATAATTGACGAGATAAACGATGGAAGTACCGCGCACGACCTGGGTATCTTCGGTTCGCCCGACATCTTTGGATCGATGCTGATACTGGAAGATGCCTTGATGAACAATGACCAGCAGGTGATCGCGGATATTATCGGAAATCTCAATAACGGTATTCAGAGCCTGTTAAACAGCCGAGCCTCCGTCGGATCATCGGTCATCAGGCTGGAAACCACCCAGTCACGACTGTCGGATTTGGAATTCACCTACGTGGAACTGCTGAGTGAGGTGGAAGACGCCGATCTGACCGAACTTGTGACACAATTGGCAATGCAGGAAACCAGTTATCAATCAGCATTGATTGCATCATCGAAAATCATTCAACCGTCATTGCTGAATTTTCTTGACTAATGGGTAAGTTGATATAGGGATAGGAAACATGAAAATTTCAACGTCGAGATTTGGAGACATGGAAATACCGGAAGACAAAATTGTCCGGATGCCGAAACCGGTTCTCGGTTTCGAACATCTGAAACGGTATTGCATTATTGAACGTGATGACTGCCAACCCTTCCTGTGGTACCAGTCGGTTGACGATCCGGAAATCGCATTCATTATCGTTAACCCGCTGTTTTTTGCACCTAAATATCGGATTGAGGTCAATCCCAAGGAACTGGAAGAACTGCGCATCCGCGATGTCAAGGCAGTGGAAACATACGTGATCGTCACCATTCCGGATAAGCCTTCGGAAATGACCGTGAATATGCAGGGACCGATTGTCATCAATACCGAAACCCGATTGGCCAAGCAACTGGTGCTCGTCAATTCCGAGTACCTGGTGAAACATCGCGTCGAATTGCCGGCGCCTGCTGAAGCACTGGCATCCGAGGATGAATCCGTCGAACCGGCCGTCACGGTATAGGTCGTTACATGTCGGGAAAAAAAAGCAGGAAACGCACCGGGAAGAAAACCGCCCGCAAGGCAAAATCCCCCAATAAGGCGGTCGCCGGAAAGAAACCCGCCGCGCCCGGAATCGAAAATTCCGTCACGACTGTAATCGCGCAGGCCTGGGAACTATACCACCAGAATAAGATCACTGCGGTTGTCGAATCGCTGATGTCAATCGACGATGATGCGCCGTTTCGCGATGATCGCGAAAAAGCCGACTATTACCGCCTGCTGGCATTTTCATATGCCACCCGGGGGAGGCTCGCCGAGGCGGAGACATATGCCCGCCGGGGGCTGGAACTGAACGAGCAGGATCGTGATTTTCATTTTACCCTGGCGTTTGTCTTTGTCAGTTTTAAAAATTATGAACAAACCCTCAAAAGCGCCGAGCGCTTTCTGGAACTGTACGAAAAACGCCGGGACGATGCGCCCGAAACAACCCGCCTGAGCGATGACAGTCTCTACCTGTTGTACAATTTCAGGGGAGTGGCCTATAAATCTCAGAACAATATCGAGTCCGCCGTGCCGGCCTTCAAAAAAGCGATCTCATTACAGCCGGCCTATGAACACACCTACCTGAACCTGGCCGACCTCTACCGCCATAACGGACGATACGATGAAGCATGCGAAGTGGTCGCGCAGGGACTTGAAAACTGCTCGCAGGTGCAGGAATTACGCATGATGGAAAAGACTCTGAAAAATCGAGCCACCATCTGTGCCTGTCTGATTGTCAAAGACGAAGAGGAACTGCTCCCGACCTGCCTGGAGTCGATTCGCGACTGGATCGACGATATCATTGTCGTTGACACCGGATCCACCGACCGTACTGTCGAAATCGCGAAATCCTATGGCGCCAAAGTCTATTTCCAGGAATGGGAAGGCAGTTTTTCGAAAGCCCGTAATTTCTCGTTGTCAAAAGCCACCTGCGATTGGATTTTGTACATCGATGCCGATGAGGAATTCGTGCGCGACGACCTGCCGTTGTTGCGCCAGGCAATCGCACAGGATAAATGCCGCCTGGTATCGGTGAATATTTACAACGTCAAAAAGGAAACCGGAGAATGTTCCTCAAGCCTGGTCTTTAATCGCATTTTCAGGAGTGATGCCGGATTCCACTTTGAAGGAATCGTCCATAACCAGCTTGTGTATGATGATGATGAAAAGGTCCTCAATACCAATATCCGCCTGAAACACTACGGCTATAATCTGTCGCCGGAGAAAATGAAGAAAAAGACCAAACGTTCCCGCACCTTGCTGGAACAACAACTTGAAAAAAATCCCGATTTCGCATTTGCCCATTTCAACCTGGCCCAGCTACTGCTCGGCGTGTCACCGGAAGATGACCCCCGGGTGTACGAACTGATTATCCAACATGCCAAACGAACCCTGGAGTTGACCGATCCCTCCCTGGCAATTCACCTGATGGCCCATCATCAATTGGCCACCGCCTACATGAATACCGGGGAAATCACGGAAGCCGAAAAATATGCCCTGCGTGCCCTGGAAATCAAACCGGAATATCTCGATGCCCTGATGTCACTCGGCCATATTTATAACACCTTGAAACAACCCGACAAAGCCGAAGAATATTATAAAAAATACCTGGAAGCACAGGCCGTATATGTCGAACATGGCCTCTCTGAACAACTTATCCTGATTCACATACGGGCCCGCCATGTCGCCTGTTATCATCTCGGATTGATCAAACTATACCAGGGCAAATATGATGAAGCCGAAGAACATCTATTGAATGCCCTGAAAGAACTGGATCCATATCTGGATGCCTACCTGGCTCTGGCACAGATTTATCTCGAACGTCGCGAACCCGATAAGGCAATCGTATATATCGAAAAGGAACTGGCCTGGCATAACCACTCAGCCCTGGCAACAATGTACAAGGCTCGCCATTATGTCCTTAAAGGACACCGCGATGTCGCCGAAACGCTCTATCTCAAAGCTGTGGATTTAACCGACGACAACCCCGAAATTCTCCGCCAGGCCGGATGTTTTCTGGTAAATCAGGGACAGGTCAATAAGGCCGTGTCACCCCTGAAACGTCTGGTTGAGCTTCAGGAAAATTACGTCGATGGCTGGCAATACCTGGCCAAGGCCTATTATGGGGATCAGCAGTATGATAATGCCAAAACCGCCTATCAAAGATACCTGACCTTTCGCCCGGATGATGCTAATGCCGTCAATGATTTGGCCAATTGCTTCTTCAAATTGGAAGAATATGAAGAAGCTGAGATTCAATTCGTACAGGCAATGAAAGCCAATAGCGATCTTGCAATTGCCTACCGAAACCTCGGACTGGTCAAAATACGCCTCGGTAAACTCAAAGATGCCCTGACGTTACTGGAAAACTACACCGGGATCGCACCTGACGATCTCGAAATAGAACTCGCCATTGGCGAAACATACGGCCGACTGGAACGATTTGGAGATGCCATTCCGCATTTTGAGCGTCTTCTGGCGCAACAACCGAACAATATTGAGGCGCTCTATGGAATCTCAGAATGCTACCGGAAACTGGGATACACCGATTCCGCCGCCATCGGATATCGCCAGATCTTGAAAATCGACCCGAAATGTGATGCCGCACGCCGGCAATTGGAGGAAATTAAAACCACCGAAACTCCGGCATAATCGCTTTGAAACGGGGGAGAATCACTTCTATTGACAAGCGCCCCATAAAGTTTTCGCGAATTATGCCGATTAAAATCAAAAAAAGTTATGAAAGAGAAAATACATAAACTAAATCTTAAAGGGGAGGTGCATAAGTCTAACACGTAATCTGTCTCTATTTTAAATAGGAAAAGTGACATCGGATGTGGCTCGCAATGCGAGTAATTATGTGTCAGGGATGCAATCCCGATCAGTTTTAATTCAAGGAGGAAATGACAGATGTCACTTCGCATTAACAACAACATTGCCGCTGTCGACGCGCATCGCAATCTGGTCCAGACTACCACGACCTTGTCAACTTCGATGCAGAAGTTGTCGTCGGGATACCGGATTAACCGCGCCGCCGATGACCCGGCCGGCCTGGTGATTTCTGAGCAGTTCCGTGCTCAGATCGCTGGTCTCGATCAGGCCATTGAAAACTCCGAAGGCAGTATGAATATGATTCAGACTGCTGAAGGTGCCTTGACCGAAATCAACTCGCTGTTGGTTTCAATGAGAGAACTGGCCATTCACGCGGCCAACGAAGGCTTCAATGACACTGCTCAGCTCGAAGCTGACCAGGCGGAAATTAACAATGCCGTTCTGACCATTGATCGTATCGCCTCAAACACGCAGTTTGGAACCAAGAAACTGCTTGACGGATCCAATGCCAATACTGCTGTCTTTACCGGAACCAATGCCGGTGACTCTGGAATTAACATCCGCGAGAGCAATCTGAGCGATGGTGAACACTATATCAGTGCCACCAAAACCTCTGAATCAGCCGCCACCCTGAATACCCAGACGTATGGTTTGTCGGTTAACACTGCGGTGACTCCGACTAACCTGAGTGATGGCACTCATAATCTGGATGTTATCCAGTCTTCCGCGGGAGCTTGGAAGAACGACGGATCGTCGGTCCAGGTTCTTGACGAGTGGAGCAACGGTATTACCTTCGCCGCTACCGCGACCGAAGCTCTGATTGCCGCCAGTGCCGGTGGCGCCGCCGCCGCCGCCACGTCCGACAACAGTGGCACCTACACTGTCAGCCTGGCCTACCAGGAAGCCGGTAGTGATGCCACCAGCGCCATCAGTCTGGCCGTTACGGTGAACGCTTCAGCCGCCGCGACGGTTGGTGTGGCCGCTCTGGTCACCAAATTGAATACCGCGATCACCGGAACCGAACTGAACAATCAGGTGCGCGCCACCATCAGTGGCAACGGCACCATTCAGTTCAAGAGTGTTGGCGTCGGTGCCAATTACTCCATTTCCGTTGCGGATTTCTCAACTGATGCGACTACCAACTGGTTTACCTTCGCCGGAACGCAGGATGCCCGTGGCGTCTCTGCTAACCAGCTTCGCTTCAACGTGGTTTCCGCTGACAGCTATGGTACCGCGACTACCAGCGCGACCATTACGCTGACCGCGAATACCTATTCCACGATGGATTCGATCGTCACCGAAATCAATGATCAGTTGGATGCGACCATCGCCGGGGGCGGATTTGGCGAAGCCGAAGCAGGCACCGCCAATATCGCCAGCGAAGCGGGCGGTTCCAACAGCGATCGCGTTGATTTCCGGATGGTCGATGAAGGTTCGGCATACACCCTCCAGGCGCTGGCTACCAATGGTGGTACCGAAGCCGAAGCAAACTTCGCCCTTGGTATTTCCATCGACAGCGTTGCGGTCACCGGAACCGACGCCATCGTGCGTCTTGATGGCTATTCGACCACGATTGATCGTGTCGACTACATGGACACCAGCAATGTTGAAGTCGCTGATGCCGATTCCGGCACTGAGGGTCGTGGAACGCTCGGGTTAACCCTGGCCTCGGCGAAAAACGGTGGGCTTTCGATTGGCAACATGTTGCTCGATGTCGATGCCGCCCGTTACGCCGTCTATCTGGACGGTAGTAGCGCCAACACCGTCATTGCCGGTGTGGACTCGATCGTGTATAATACCGGTCACACTGAATCAATGACAATTAACCTCAATCTTGATGCCGACGGCGGCACCGAGACCATCAGTAATACCGATCAGTCGTTGGTCTTCCAGATCGGCGCCAATGTCGGACAGACCGCCAGCATCAGTCTGCGCAACATGTCCTCCTCGACGCTCGGTCAGAATCTTGCCAGCAATATGTTCAATTCGCTGGCTGATATGAATGTGACCACCGTCCAGGGCGCGCAGGATGCCCAGGCCATTATTGATGCCGCTATTGATGAGGTGTCGACTGCCAGAGGAACGCTCGGTAGTTTCCAGAAAAACACCCTGGAATCGAACCTGCGTAACCTCCGTATTGCGTCTCAGAACCTGCAGGCTTCGGAATCGAGTATCCGCGATACCGATATGGCCGCTGAAATGTCAGAATTCGTGCAAAGCCAGATCTTGATGCAGGCTGGCACGGCAATGCTGGCTCAGGCCAACCAGATTCCTCAGGTTGTGTTGTCTCTGTTTGGCTAATACCAATTTAGCATATAGCCGGCGGGATTTCCGCCGGCTATTTTTTTTGCCATGAAGTGCGATAATTATGGCGTGAAAAACTGTAATCGACGGGCGATTTGCCGATAATAAAGAATGGAAAACTGCCGTCCGAATAGCGTCGTGAAATTACATCAGCGACCGCTGAAGGATATGGCAGGACTGTGTATGGAGCCAACACCTAAACATAGGAGTGCTTATGTCGGGATCGCAGTCTATTGACGGACTTGTTTCAGGTCTTGATACCACCTCCATCATCGAAGCAATCATCCAAAGCGAAAGCTATACGGTTAATGACCTGGAGCAGGACAAGGCCCTGAAAACACAGCAGGTCGCCGCCTATCGGGCGGTTCTCGCAAAATTCCTGGCATTAAAAACCTCTGCAAGTCAATTGCGAAATGAGGTTGCATATCGAAAGGGTAAAGTCTCTGTTTCCGATGACACCATCCTGACCGCCACCGCCGACGGGACGGTCGGACCCGGAACATACAGCATGAGAGTCCTGTCACTGGCAAGGAATCATCAAATCGCCGCAAGGGGATTCGATGACCCAACCGGGAATATCTTCGGAACCGGGAACATCAAACTGTCCACCGGGGATGGCAGTATTCAAACGATTACCATTGCCGAGGGAGCAAATTCCCTGGTTGATATCAAAGACGCCATCAATGAGGCCGATGCCGGTTTGACCGCCGCCATTATCAATGACGGCTCGACCTCGAATCCATATCGACTCCTGCTTACCTCGGACGAGTCAGGAGTCGCCAATAGCATTAAAATCGATGTCGATCTCGCTGGCGGAGAGACCCTTGATTTCTCCACCAGCTCCTTCGATAACCCCGAACTGGTTTCATTCTCCGCCGCCGCCTCGTCCGAAATCGCACTGGCCGGAACTGCATCGTATACCGGCGATGAGAATAAAACCTATACCTTTACGATCGGGGGGAGTGGCGAACAAACGGTCGGCTCCGATATCATCAACGTCACCTGGTCCGACGGGACCAACGAGGGAACCATCCTGGTTACCGAGGCCGATGGCGAAGTGGAACTGATCGGCGACGGCGCCGATGGACTCACCTTGTCATTTTCTGCCGGAACCCTGGTGGCCGGTGATACCTTTCAGGTCTCGACCTTTTCACCCCTGTTGCAGGAAGCTCGCGACGGACAAATCGCAATCGGTGATGATACCGGCGCCGGATCGGCGATTGTCATCACCTCCGATTCAAACACCTTTGAAGACGTCATTCCGGGAGTAACGATTAATACTGCCAAAGTGACCGACGCCGGAGAAACCGTAACGATTGACACCGATGTCGATATCGATGCCGTCAAGGAAGTGATAAATACGTTTATCGATCGTTACAACGATGTCATGACCTTTATCGAAGATCAGTTCACGTATAATCAGGATACGCAGGAGTCTGGCGTGCTGTTTGCCGAAACAACCCTGCAATCCATCCAGTCCAGTCTGCGGTTTTCCGCCACCTCACCGGTGCCCGGACTGTCAATCGACTATACCAGCCTGGCCATGATTGGCATTCGCTCGGATGCCGACGGAAATCTGAAAATCGCCGATGCTCAGGCATTGCGCGATGCCCTTGAAGATGACCTGGACTCCGTGATCGATATGTTTACCGATACCGGAACCTCGACCAATACCGGCATCGAGTTCACCTCGCTGTCATACGACACCGCCGTCGATGGCGATTTCGACGTGGATATCACAAGGGTCGCTGAAAAAGGGTATTTCGAGGGGGCCGCCATTGAAAATCCCGGGTTGACCCCGATAACCCTGACCGCCGAAAATAACGTCATCAGGCTGAAAGTGGATGGTGTCATCTCCGAGGATATCGTCCTGACCGAACGAACCTATACCTCCGGCGAGGAACTGGCCGAGGAATTACAGACGCGGATTACTGCCGATGAAACCCTCGGAGCAAGAGAAGTGACCGTGGAATGGATCGATGAGGGCGATACCGGGTATCTGAGAATGACCAGCGGAAGTTACGGCTCGAGCTCCAATGTCAATATTGAAACCTCAATCAGCAATACCGCCTATACTGCCCTCGGATTGGCCGGGGGAATGAATTTCTACGGCGTCGACGTCGAAGGCACCATCAATGGTGAAAGCGCCACTGGAAACGGGCAGACTCTTACCGGTGATGATGACAATCTGACCACCGATGGATTGAAACTGAAAGTAACCCTGACCCAGGATGATATGATCGATGGTACCGATGCCACCCTTTCGATTGTCAGGGGATTGGCGACCATCGTCGACAAAACCCTTGACAATATCACCAAAAACGCTGACGGAACCATCGCCCGCCGAACCGGTGCCCTCGAAACGCAGATTGATGACCTCGATGATCGCATCGAATATTATATGGAGCGCCTTGAAAATCGGCGCATGGATCTCTACGAACAATATCAAAAAATGGAATCGGTGCTGGCCGAAATGCAGGCCACCAGTTCTTACCTGAACTCGCAATTGGCAAGCATTAATAGCAACTGGGAACAGATTATGGATTGAGGTAACATGCAGGACAAAATGAAAGATTACACGACCACGAGCACCATGGCCAAAAGCGGCGTGGAATTGGTGGTGATGGTCTACGACGGGGCCATGAAACATCTGCGACTGGCCGCCGAACACTATCGACTAAATGACTTCAATGCCGGCTTCGATGCCATGCAACAGGTGCGTAAATTCGTCGTGCACTTGTATACCACGCTGGACATGGAAAAAGGCGGCGAGATATCGACCAACCTGTCGAAATTATATGCGTTTATGGTCGAACAGATAAACGTTATTCAAGCAACCAAAGACGTGGCCCGAATCGAACAGGTAATCGGAATCATGAATAATCTGCGGGAAGGTTGGTTGCAACTGGCGAACAAAACGAAAGATCCAACCGGTGACAAACCCGCTGACGGTGCTCCCGAACGGCCGTCGCGCGGGCTTTCGCTGTCAATATAAGAGGTTCTGGTAACATGGAGTTTAATTTGATTACCAAGTTGGAACGCGAATTGATCTTTATCCTCAAGGAGGAATACTCGTTTTATCAGTCCCTGTATATCCTGATCGACAAGCAGAAGGACATGGTAAAATATGAACGGGACGACAAATTGCTGGATCTGTACACGGAAATCGAGCGATGCCATCGCCGCATTCAAAAATCGGAAAGTAAAGTCGCCGATTTGAAAGAGAAAAATCCAAAACTCTTCCCGGTGGCTTCATCCGCTCCCGAAGTCCGTAAACTGGTCAACAGCATCCTGACGCTCGTAAAGAAAAATATCGGACTGGTTAAGGAAAATGAATCATACCTCCAGAATCGGCATGATCGAATTCGCGCCGAACTGAAGGAATTGCAGAACAGCAACAAGATTTTGAAATACATCCGGGAAAACGATCCCGCGCCGTATTTCGTGGACGGGAAAAATTAGGGCGAACAACCGTCTGAAAATAATAGCGCCCGCATCGATATTGATAATAGGAGTAGGTTATGGAGATGGGATCTTTTCATGACTTCGACGATGTCCCCGAAAAGGATGATCGTGCGAAAAAAGAATCCGGCAGGCAAAGAGAAAACCGGCTGGATATCATTCGTGACCGAATTGCGACAGGATATTATGACCGACCCGACGTGAGAATAAAACTGGCCGATATCCTGGTCGAACAACCCGAAATTAACGGAGCCACCGATACCGCTGACTCCGAACGTCCCGAGGACGACGAGCAGATCCGAGGTATCGCGGGATAAGGTGAGTAAACGATAAACCGGTGAGAGAGCAGGTGCTTTATGGCAACAACAACTACCGAACCAGGCGTTGAGAAAAAAATCAATCAGATTATTGGAAACATCAGAAATCTGCCGACCCCTCCAATTGTCTTTGAGCAAATCCAGAAAGTCCTGCAGGATCCCGATGCCTCCGTCGGACATATCGCCAATATTATTTCGGAAGACCCGGCCATGTCGGTCAAAGTCCTCAAACTAACCAACTCTGCCTTTTACGGGCTCTCACGTGAAGTGGAATCGGTCAAGCATGCCATCATGATTATCGGCCTCGAAGCCGTAAAGAATCTGGTCCTGTCAGCGTCCGTGCTGAACATGTTCAAGGCCGATGATACCAACAAGGAATTCCATGAAGCCTTTTGGCGACACTCTTTGGCGGTCGCCTTCGCCTCACGATTGCTGGCAACGAAATTTAAAAAATACGGCACTTTTAATCCTGACGCGGTCTTTACCTCCGGCCTGATCCACGATATCGGGAAAATCGTCATTTGTTGCTTCATGCCGAAAGAACATCAACAGATTATGGTGTCGCTCGGTGCGGTGGATGATCTCGACATTACCAAAGCCGAAGAGGACGTGCTCGGTTTCAATCATGCCCAGTTGGGAAGACAACTGGCCCTGCAATGGAAACTGCCGGATCGCATGGCCGACACCCTCGGATTTCATCATTACCCTAAACAGGAAAACACAAGCGACAATCATGCCTTTCTGATTGCCTTGGCGAATAACATCGCTCATTTGTGTTTCCCCTCGACCGAAATCAACAATTCGCATTTCAAGGTGCCGGATGGAGTCTATGAATTCTTTGAAATGACCGAACCCCTGGTCGAAGAGTCAAAGGTCGAATTGTTCGAAGAATACATGAAGGCCGAAACCTTTATGCAAATTGCCGGTGGCTCGGATTAATAATCCGTTGCCAGAGTGACAATTCAAGCCATCCGGTTTAATCCGGAAATTAATCCTGTAAAACCTGCCCTGAAATTCGCCTTATGGCATTTTGATGCCTTTCATACAGATGCCCCATCCAAATAGTATTGAGGAAGATCCCGCAACCGGATCCGCCGCTGGCGCACTTGCCGGGTACCTGGTCAAGTCCCGCTTTGGGGGCGCCGATACAATTAACATACGTGCCGAATAGGGGCATGAGATCCAGCGACCATCACTGCTGTATCTTACGGCTCATAACAAAGACGGGAATATGGTTGTCGAGGTTGGAGGAGGCGTTGTCATGACGGCACGGGGAAATCTCTGCTGAATAATGCGTTTATTTCGTGTTTTGTGGCACAAAGGCTCTTGACTTTTGGTGCAGATACTGCATCTTGCGCGGACTAAAATAAAGAAGACGGGTATTGTATGGACTTATCACTGTTTGATTACGACCTGCCCGAGGGATATATAGCATATTATCCGGCGAAACGCCGCGACAGCTCGAAAATGATGGTTCTGGATCGGGCCGCCACCGGTGTCTCCGATTGTAAATTCCCCAAAATCATGGATTATATTAAATCCGGCGACGGTTTGGTAATCAATAACACCAAAGTCTTTAAAGCCCGCCTGTTCGCACGACGTCCCACGGGCGGAAAAGTGGAACTCTTCCTGTTGGGACAAACCAAATACGAAAACAAAAACTGCTGGGAAGTCCTGACCCATCCCTCGCGACGGGTGAAAGAAGGGGAATGGCTGATCTTCGACAACAATTCAAAAGTCGAAGTCGTCAAAAAACTCCCGACCGGAAGAACCCTGATAAAATTTACGACTATGAAGGAGGGACGTCGCATTATCGACGCTTTCGGCCATATCCCGCTTCCGGTGTATATTCATCGCCCCGATGAGAAACGCGATGAAAACCGCTATCAAACCATCTTTGCCCACGAGAAAAAGGCCAAAGCGGTGGCCGCGCCAACCGCCGGTCTGCACTTCACCGAAAGAATTCTGGAAAAGCTCAAGTCAATCGGCGTCAAGATTATTCCGATTACCCTGCACGTCGGGTATGGAACCTTTAAAAAGGTCCACGTCGATAACATTGAAGAACATACCGTCGATCCGGAATTCGCGGAAATTTCAAAGTCCTCGGCCAACGCCATCAATCGGATCAGGCAGAAGGGGGGACGTATCTTCGCCGTCGGAACCACCTCCGTGCGAACCCTGGAAGCGGCGCCCATTGTCGACGGTATGGTGCAATCATTCGCCGAAATGGTCGATTTGTATATTCATCCCGGGTATGAATTTAAAGTCGTCAACCATCTCATCACCAATTTCCACCTGCCCAAATCGTCACTCGTCATTCTGGTTTCGGCCTTTGCCGGACGCGAACGAATTATCGAAGCCTATCGCCATGCCGTCGAAAATGAATACCGGTTTTACAGCTATGGCGATTGCATGTTGATTCTGTAAATCTCCCCACGATAAAATCTGCTTTTGTCTTACGCGTTTAACCGATATATTAGACCACATGAAAACCGTGGCCTTAATCGTTGCCGCCGGAAGCGGACGGCGTTTTGGTGAGGGAGTCCCCAAACAGTTTCGACCGGTGCACCGGCGCCCCCTATTGGCATGGACCATTCGTCAATTCGAACAGGCCCAGTTGGTCGATGATATCGTTGTCGTGGTCTCCGAGCAATACCTGTTGTATACCGGCGAAAAAGTCGTGCCCACCGGAACTGGCACCAAAGTTACCCAAATCGTCAAGGGCGGGGCCGAGCGACGTGAATCCGTTGCCCGGGGCCTCCGGGCCTTGCCGGTTTCCACCGGCTTCGTGGCCATCCACGACGGCGCCAGGCCGCTTGTCGATGCAATGGACATTGATCGCGTTATCGAAGCGGCGCAACGGGACCGCGCCGCAATCCTGGCCCGTCCCGCGACTGACACCGTCAAACGGGTGGAGGGTGACTATATCCTTGCCACCCTGGATCGGGGCAAACTGTTTCTGGCTGAAACACCACAGGCGTTTCAGTATGATCTGATTGTCTCGGCTCACGATCAAGGCCCGGATGATGCGGACCTGACCGATGATTCGGCCCTGGTGGAACGGCTTGGCTTTAAGGTCCGAACCGTCGTCCCGAATCGGCCGAATATTAAAGTCACCACCGAAGATGATTTGAAAATAGTTAAAGGACTGATTGACTATGAGTGGGGAAGCGAACTTTAAAATCGGGGTGGGATATGACTCCCATCGCTTTGTTACCAAACGACCCCTGGTGCTGGGTGGGGTTATCATCCCGTTTGAATACGGGCTCGACGGACACAGTGACGCCGATGTCCTGCTACATGCCATCGCCGATGCCGTCCTGGGAGCCGCCGGATTGGGCGATCTCGGTACGCATTTCCCCGATACCGACCCGGACTACAAGGATATCAAATCAACCCTGCTACTGGCCGAGGTATTTAAAAAAATCGTGGCCGCCGGGTATCGCGTGGGAAATGTCGATAGCGTTATCATCGCCGAACAACCGAAGATGAGTTCGCATATCCCGATTATGAGGAAAAAGATTTCTAAAATTCTGCTCATTCCCGAATCGGATATTTCCGTCAAGGCCACGTCCAACGAAAAGATGGGATTTGTCGGACGGGAAGAGGGTATTGCCGTTATGGCCACCGCCTTGCTCTATAAGGATCATGGAACAATCTCTGCAACTGATTGAAACCGTTCTTGACCGGCTCTTTGTGTACGGTCCGATCTGGATCTACCTCGTGCTGTTTTTGTCGTCATTTATCGAAAATATCTTCCCGCCCTATCCCGGAGATTTCGTGACCATTACCGGCGGAGCGCTGGCCGCCGCCGGACGCCTGAACATCTTTGCCGTGTTTGTTCTGGCCTATGCCGGGGGAATTATGTCGGTTATGGTGCTTTACTATCTCGGCAAACGACATGGCAGGAGTTTCTTCATTCGGAAAAACTACCGGTATCTCTCGGCGGATGACGTCCGCCGCATGGAAAACTGGTTTGAACGTCGGGGCGCACTCCTCCTGCTGTTTAACCGTTTCATTGTCGGGGCACGGGCCGTCGTTGCTTTGGTGGCCGGAATCAGCCGCTATCGGGTCGGGGGCATGTTTCTTTATACTTCGATCTCATTCTGGATGTTTAACGGACTACTGCTGTTCAGTAGCTATGTTTTTGTTGTCAATTTTGAGACGATTACACAATATTATAAAATGTACGAAAAAATCGCATGGCCGATTATCCTGGCCCTGGTGATTGCAATTGCTGTATGGAAAATTACAAAGTCGAGAAGACATGGAAAATAAACTCAAGGTCTTAATCCTGGCCGGGGGCACCTCCGGTGAGCGCGACATCTCCCTGGCCTCGGCGCGAGCGATACACAAGGCATTGCGCGAGTTGGGACACCGCACCGTTGCCGTCGATTCTGCCGACGGGACCTCGTTGCTGGATCAGCGTGGCGATTTTATCCTGACTGAAAACAACCAATCCCTGTCAAAAATCGAACTCAAACCAACCGATGCAACCGCCCTGGCAACCGCCTTGCACGCCTCGCAATACCGGGATGTCGACCTGGTCATGATTGCCCTGCACGGCGGCGCCGGAGAGGATGGAACCATCCAGGCAATCCTCGACCTGGCCGGAAAGAAATACACCGGGTCGAAAATCATGGCCTCGGCGATCGCAATGAATAAGGCTTTCGCCAAGCGCATCGTCAAAAACGAACATATCCCGACCCCCGAATGGATGACTGCCCGAATTAATAAAGAATCCGATATCGAAAATTATCTGCCGCAAATAATCGAGCGCTTTGCCCTCCCGCTTATCGTTAAACCGAACAATTCCGGATCAACCATCGGGCTGACCCTGGTCAAAAAAGAGGTACAACTGGCCGAGGCCCTTGCCGATGCCGCCCGGGTAGATCGCGAAGTCCTGGTCGAGCAATACATCCAGGGCCGCGAAATTACCGCTTCGGTTATTGATGGCGAAGGGTTGCCGTTGGTCGAGATTATCCCCAGTGAGGATTTGTACGATTATAAATGCAAGTACACCAGGGGTAAATCCAAATATGTCTGCCCGGCCGATATCCCCCCCGATCTGGCCGACCGCATCATGGCTCATGCCGTCAGCGTCTATGAATTGATCGAATGCTCCGGGCTGGCCAGGGTGGATTTTATTCTGGATCGGCGGAACTGTCCGTTCTTTCTGGAGGTTAATACTTTACCGGGAATGACCGAGCTATCACTCGCCCCGATGGCCGCCGCGCAGATCGGTTTGACCTTTAATGAACTGGTTCAGAAAATATGTAATTCGGCTCTGATATAATGAATACTGCTGACAAAATCGACGTGGACGGGATTCTGTTCGATCTTGGTTCCACCCTGCTGGAATATGAAACCATCCCCTGGGATGAGTTAAATCTTAACTGCGTCAAGGCCGGCTATGAATACCTTGGGCAGGCTGGATATAACGTCCCCTCGCTCGATGATTTTACACGGGCCTATCTGGAGCTCAGGAGTTCCTATCGTGAACATGCCGCCGCCAGTCTCAAGGAATGGGTGGTGGTCGATCTTGCGGCGGAATTGCTCAAATCCGCCGGGGTAAATGGCGACCGCAACCTCGCGCAGGACTATTTCGAGGCCTATGCCCGACCGTTGGCAGAACAGGTAATCATGTTCGCCGATGTCCCCACGGTGTTGCAACGATTGAAAACAAAGGGAAAAAAGATCGGACTGGTGTCAAACACGATCTTCCCCGGAGAATACCATCGCCGCGAAATGGAACAATACGATATCCTCCGCTATTTTGACTTCACGGTTTTTTCGTCGTCATTCGGTTATCGAAAACCGCACCCCTCAATTTATCAGCATGCGGTGGAATTGATGAACTGCAAACCCGAACGACTACTCTTTGTCGGTGATCGCTATCTGGAGGACTATCAGGGACCCCGGCAAAACGGCCTGCAGGCCATGATCAAACACCGCGAGGGACGCGACTACCCCGATCCCATGCCCGCTGGCGTGATCGTCATCAGGGACCTGTCGGAAATGCTCGGTTATCTTGAGGGAGATTTTGACGATATCAGGTAATAATGGCAAAATACGCCGATTTGGGCCATTTGCCGTATTATATATATAAGCTTTCATTGGTGGAATTGATGGCAAGGAAGGTGTCGCATGGCTCTGCGTTTTACAAACACAATGACCCGGATCAGGGAAGAGTTCAAACCGCTTGATAATAATAATGTCCGGCTGTATACCTGTGGTCCGACCGTCTATGACTTCGCCCATATCGGAAATTTCAGAACCTATATGTTTGAAGACCTGCTCCATCGCTATCTGGAATACAAGGGATACCGGGTTACGCAGGTGATGAATATCACCGATATCGACGACAAGACGATCAAGGGATCGATCCGAGATAAAATATCGCTGGCGGAATATACCAAAAAGTACAAAGAAGCATTTTTTGAGGACCTGGACTGCCTCGGTATAAAACGGGCCGATGTCTACCCGGAAGCAACTACCCATATCGATGAAATGGTCAGCCTGGTAAAAGCCCTGGTCGAACGGGGCATCGCCTACGAGGTCGATGGCAACTACTATTTCTCGATCCCCAAATTCCCGGAGTACGGCAAGCTGTCTCATATTGACCTGTCCGGCCTCAAAGCCGGCGCACGGGTTGCATCGGATGAATATGAAAAAGAATCCGTGTCGGACTTTGCCCTCTGGAAGGCATGGGACGAAAACGACGGGGATGTCTTCTGGGAGACCGAACTGGGGAAGGGACGGCCCGGATGGCATTTGGAGTGCTCGGCAATGTCGATGAAATACCTCGGTGAGTCATTTGATATTCACTGCGGCGGGGTCGATAACATGTTCCCCCATCATGAGAACGAAATTGCGCAGGCCGAAGCCGCGACCGGGAAGACCTTTGTCAAATACTGGATGCATTCGGAGCACTTGATTGTCGAGGGAAAGAAAATGTCGAAGTCCTTTAACAATTTCTATACCCTCCGTCAGATTCTTGAAAAAGGATACTCGCCGCTGGCCGTGCGCTACGTCCTGATGGCGACCCATTATCGACAACAGCTCAACTTCACCTTCGATGGACTCGATGCCGCTCGCAATGCGCTCGAACGCTACAACGACTTTTATACCAACCTGGCCGATTACCCGGGGGGAGACTCGTCGGGAGAGGCGAATGACTTTGTCAAAAACGCCCTCGCGCACTTTGAGGAAAACCTTGATGACGATCTGAACATCTCCGGTGCGCTCGGAGTCGTCTTTGATTTCATCAGGGACATTAACCGCCTGCGCGCCGAAAATAAATTGTCGGTCGAGGAACGCGATGGCGCCCTCGATGCAATCAAAAAGATTGATACCGTCTTGAATTTGTTGAAGAAAAATGAAGGTGACCTCGAAAGCGAAGTCCTGGCTCTGATTGAAAAAAGAAATCAGGCTCGCAAAAACAAGGAATTTGCAACTGCCGACCAGGTGCGTGATCAATTGCTCGCAATGAACATCATCCTTGAGGATACACCGAGCGGTACAAAGTGGAAGAAAAAAATATAATGACAATATTATGGCGGGAATTTTTAAACAACCGTGCATTTGCCCTTGACAAACCCGCCGAAAAAGATATTTTAGGTGCCAATCGGTACGCCGGCGTAACTCAGATGGTAGAGTAGCTGATTTGTAATCAGCCTGTCGGGGGTTCGAGTCCCTTCGCCGGCTTTTTGACGGAAAGAGACTCGAACTTGTAACCGATTGACCGATATGTAAGAATATGCATGGAGGGGTTCCCGAGTGGCCAAAGGGAACAGACTGTAAATCTGTCGGCGATTGCCTTCGGAGGTTCGAATCCTCCCCCCTCCATAGATTCAAGAACCCGATCCAATACGGAATCGGGTTTTTTCATGCTTTCAGAGATATCGCAACCCGCGAATGCGGGTGCCATTGTGCACTGCAGGATAAATCCAACAAATCGAAATAGCCAGCTAACGGATCATCCTTAAATACCAAAAGCCCGCCTGTTGGCGGGCTTTTGGTTGTATCGAGATTACGTTTGGTCTCGTTACTTGAGCAGCATCATCTTCTTGGTGGCTGAGAAGTCACCGG
>Ga0272442_10000111_pt1 | contig 133778 bp, 113 predicted proteins | sample SSMForm2O_FD_200262 | JGI IMG/M metagenome (GOLD analysis project Ga0272442, IMG submission 200262) | Marine sediment archaeal communities from Little Sippewissett salt marsh, Falmouth, MA, United States - SSM-Form-2O | ecosystem: Environmental > Aquatic > Marine > Wetlands > Sediment ... | reverse complement strand
GCCTTGGCATTTCTATCCGCTTTTGCCCCGGATATTGCTTGAACGGGCGGGGGCGATTTTTCCAGTCAAGCCGATGTCCATGCATTTTATCACGGTCATAACTGCTCTGATAATGATATTCTTTCAAATTTTTGAGCATTTTTCCCATGAAAGCCCCTTTTTCAGAAGGGCATTGGATGAAATTTCAGATAGGGCTGCTCCGATGAGATGAAACCCCGTGAAAGAAGGCTCTAAAAAAAGATATAACGGAAAGTGGTTGCACCATCAAGGGGAAAAGGCGAAAATATGAGTCCTGCGACAATGAATTACCCCATGTCATATCAATGGGGTATCAATCAGGGGCGTCATATTCTATTCAAGGGGTGTATTTGACTTTTGTGCGGCCTTGGCGGAATTAGATGCAGGGCCTTTTGGCGGACAGATATCCTGGAGATTTTAATGGGGGTTAAATGGGCTATAAGACGATAGAATCGCAAAAGGTGGAAGAGGGGATAGAGATGCTGTGCCTCAATAGGCCCAGGAGGTACAACTCAGTAAATCACCTGATGATGGAAGAACTTGAGGTCTTCTGGGCGGAAAAAAAGAACGATCTCAAGACCAATGTGATAATCTTGAAGGGAAACGGAAAAAGGGGGTTTTGCGCGGGGCTTGACATGAAGGAGTCGGTAAAAACCTTTGACCGTATGACTACTGATGAATTCTACCGGTTTCAGTCGAGACTTGCGAGGCTTACCCTTGCAATGAGAAGGGCTCCTCAGCCGATTATATGCTCTGTTCACGGGGCTGCGGCGGGACTTGGTTTCAGCTTCGCCCTTGCTTCGGATATCAGGATTGTTACAGGTGATGCCCGGTTTTCAGCGGCCTACATAAATATCGGACTTGGAGGGGCTGATATGGCCTGCAGCTATTTTCTGCCCAGGCTTATCGGAGCGGGCAGGGCATATGAATTCATGCTTACCGGAGACTCCATGACGGCTCAACAGGCCTTTGAACTGGGTCTCGTCAGCCGGATGGTTGAGCGGGACGATCTTATAGACAATTCGGTTGAGATGGCAAAACAGATAAACAGCAAGAATTCAATGGGGGTAAGGCTTACCAAGGAGGCAATAAACATGAACCTGGACTCGGGTGGCCTGGAGCAGGCACTTAATCTTGAAGACAGGAACCAGAGCCTGCTTGTGGCCAGGGCCATGCTGGGTGAGGGAGAAAAAAGCAGCAGATATTTCTAGCTCCCTGTCCCCTTTAATTAATGTGGATGCCCCTTCCTTATGATATCCGCGATGAGATCTCCCATCTGCCCGGTTCCCACCGGTTCCATACCTTCAGAGGCGATGTCGGCAGTTCTTATCCCTTTTTCCAGCGCCTGTTCGACCGCGCCTTCAACCGCGTTTGCCGCTTCGATTCTGCCCAGGCTGTACCTCAGGAGCATGGCTGCCGAGAGTATCTGGGCGAGCGGATTGGCGATTCCTTTGCCCGCTATATCGGGGGCTGATCCGCCTGCAGGCTCGTAGAGCCCGAAGCTTTTCTCATTTATGCTTGCCGAAGGCAGCAGCCCGAGCGATCCTGTCAGCATGGCGCTTTCATCTGAAATAATATCCCCGAACATGTTTCCGCATAAAAGGACATCAAATTCGTGCGGGTTCCTTACCAGCTGCATGGTGGCATTGTCTATATAGATATGATTAAGCTCAACGTCTTCATATTCTACTGCCACTTCACTTACCACCTGCCTCCAGAAGACCATGGTGGCAAGGACATTGGCCTTGTCGACAGAGGTAACCTTTTTCCGCCTTTTTCGGGCGATATCAAAGGCCATTCTAGCGATCCTCTCTATTTCATACCGCTTATAAGTCATAGTGTCATAGGCCTTCTCATCCGCACCGCTTCCGTCTCTTCCCTTTGGTGATCCGAAGTAGATGCCTCCGGTATTTTCCCTGATGCAGAGGATGTCAAAGCCGTCGCCTACAATATCGCTTTTGAGGGGGCTGGCATCTTTCAAGGGTCTGAAGATCTTGGCCGGCCTCATATTGCAAAAGAGGCCGAAGTGTTTTCTCAAGGGAAGAAGCGCCCCCCTTTCAGGCTGCTTTTCGGGAGGAAGTTTTTCCCACTTGGGGCCGCCGACAGATCCGAAGAGCACCGCCTTGCTTTGCTCGCACAGTGATAAAGTGGATTGAGGCAGGGCCTCGCCATGCCTGTCTATGGCACATCCTCCCACATCAGCATATCCATATTCCAGGTTGAAGGAAAATATGTCCTGAACGACATCAAGGACCTTTATCGCCTCTTTCATTACCTCAGGTCCGATACCGTCGCCTGGTAGAATCGCTATCTTATCCATTAATAGACTCCATAGATGACTGGGTTTAAAGATGCAGACTTATTTGGTTTCCATCCAGAAGTGGCTCTTTATCAAAATCCCGTTTAGCAGTATAGTCAATGCATATTTTTAACATTTGAGACAAAAGGTATCCAAATAACCCTACCGGGACCTCCAGGTCAAGCTAAAAATTGGAGGTTGTAAAAGGTTTCATCTTTTAAGGTGAAATGTTTATACAATAGTGGTGACTGAGTCATTCATAGATGATAGAAGTAACGGAAAGAGGTGAACAGGTGTGTTCAAAAGCGATTCTCATCCAAGGAGGGCTTATGACCTATAAGAACATAATTTACAGAGAAGAGGGCAGGATAGGGTTCTTGACCCTTAACAGGCCTGAAACAAGAAATGCCTTGTCCCTTGAAATGCTTGATGAAATTCACAGGTGCCTGCGGGACGGGGGAAATGAAAAAAGGGTTAAGGTTATAATCATAAAGGGCAGTGGTCCGAGTTTCTGCGCCGGTCATGACATGAAGGAGATCTTGAACAAGGGGATTGATAATATAAGGGAGCTGTTTGGAAGGTGCATATTGCTGATGAGCCTTATGCATGATATACCGCAACCCGTTATCTGTCAGGTCCACGGTATCGCTACCGCAGCCGGATGTCAGCTTGTGGCCGCCTCCGATCTGGCGATCGCTGAGGAGGGTGCAAGGTTCGCGACTCCAGGGGTAAAAATAGGACTTTTCTGTACAACGCCCTCCGTGCCTCTCAGCCGAGCGGTTGGTAGAAAACGGGCAATGGAAATGCTTTTGACCGGCAGATTTATCGATGCAGACGAGGCGCTTGAGTTCGGACTGGTTAACAGAGTGGTGCCCCTGAATAATCTGGATAAAGAGGCCGCTGCTCTGGCGGAAGAGATATCCGGTTACAGCCTTGAAACCCTTGGGCTCGGGAAGCGGGGATTTTACAGACAGATAGAAATGCAGGAGCATAATGCATACATGTATGCAAGTGAACTTATATCGGCAAATGCCCTCATGGATGATGCAGTCGAAGGAATGAGCGCCTTTTTTGAAAAAAGGGATCCTGTATGGAGTGAAAAATGACTATAAGAGGATTACTCTTTGATCTGGACGGGACCCTTACCAAGCCAGGCGCCCTTGACTTTCCCGCTATAAAGAAAACACTGGGCTGCCCGATTGATAGGCCTATCCTTGAATTTCTGGATGAACAGCCTCCGAGCAATAGAGTTAAACTGATGGGGGTGTTGGATGAGATTGAAGAAAAGGCGGCCGAATTATCAGTTCCGAACGTCGGGGCCAAGGAGTGCCTTTATTTTTTCAGGGAAAAAGGTTATGTCTTGGGCATTATAACCAGAAACAGCGAAAAGGCGGTTATGACGACGCTAAGAAGGTTTGAAGGAATAGATATCTCTTTTTTCAAGGCCGTCATAACGCGTGATTCTTCATTGCCCAAACCTCATCCTGAGGGCGTTGTAAAGGCAGCGGGTCAGATGGGGCTTATGACTGAACATCTGATGGTAGTGGGTGACTTCAGGTTTGATGTTATGGCAGGAAAGGAGGCGGGAGCCAAGACGGTTCTTGTAACAAACGGTGGTCCCCCGGTTATGCAGAAAGGGGATCCGGAGCCGGATTTCGTAATCAAGAGGCTGGCTGAGATAAAAGATCTGCCGGCTGATTGGAGATAACGGGCTGAGGCATGGGCCCTCCCCCGGTTTGTAAGTGCCATGATGCTCTTTTACTTTTCGGTTTCAGAGCAGGATGAAACATGACTTAATATTTACGATTGACACTAAATAATATATTCCCTAAGATTCTTTCGCCGTGAGAACAATTTACCAATAGCACAGGGAATTAGAAGTAACATCTTCATATTATTAATATATTAAATGCCATTCAGATGCACCTGCATCGGATAAGGTTACTGGAGGGGAGTATGAGACAGGAGATATCGGAGATTATTTCTAAGGCGGACATGAAAGGCTGGAAAAGGATCCAAGTTGAGTTCGGGGATGATTGCCTGGATATATCAGTCCCCCCTCAGTGTGAGAGTCTCAAGATGAAACCTATGCCAAGCAAGGCCGGTTCGAAGGAGCAGATATCGGAGGCGCTTAATAATCCGATAGGTTCGCCTACACTACCGGAAATCATCCGATCAAAGGGAAAACCGTTGGATGAGTTAACCGTATGCGTGACTGTGTCTGATATAACAAGGCCGGTTCCATACAAAGGAGAAAACGGCGTGCTTCTTCCCCTTTTTGAAATCATAGAGGGGGCCGGGGTAAAGAGGGATAACATCGTTATAGTTATAGGAAACGGGATGCACCGTCCCAGCACCCTGGAAGAGAGGCTGTTCATGTACGGGCCTGAGGTTGTGGATAATTACCGCATCGTTGATCATGACTGTGAAGATATGTCCACCATGGTGCTTGCCGCTCACACAACAAGGGACACCGAGGTATATCTCAACAGGATATTCCATGCTTCGGATGTAAAGATCGTCACCGGACTAGTCGAAAGTCATTTCATGACCGGGATATCAGGGGGCAGAAAGGCGGTATGCCCGGCCCTGGTTAATACGAAGACTATTGAAAAATTTCACGGTGTGGAGTTTCTTGAACACCCCAACGCTACAAACCTGATTCTGGAGGGAAATCCATGCCACGAGGAGGCCGTAGAGGTGGCCAAGACTGTGGGGGTTGATTTTATGATCAGCAGCACCCTGGATCATAAACTCAAGATCACAGGCGTATACGGGGGTGATCTGTTCGATGCCCATATGGAGGCATTTAAGGCGATGAACGAATTTGTGAAAATTCCTATAAGAGAGTCTTACGATATCGTCCTGACTCATGCCGGGTATGTCGGCAGGGACCATTACCAGAGTGTAAAGGCAGCGGTTGGTGCAATTCCAGCTGTCAAGGAAAAGGGTTTCATTATCATGGCCGCCAACAATGTCGATGTAAGACCGATCGGTTCCCAGGAATACCTCACTCTCCTTCATTTGTTCAAGATCCTGGGACCTGACAGATACATCTCGATCCTGCAGCATCCTGACTGGATATTCACCAAGGATCAGTGGGAGCCTGAAATGTGGGGTAAGCCTATAAGAAAGGTGGGAGAAGAAGGCCTCATATATTGTGCTCCCCAGCTTGCTGAAGAGGACTACAAAATAATCCCGGGCGTAAGCGGATATGAGATGCTGGATGAAGATCAGGAATTTGCCTCTGAAAAGGAAAAGGCTGAGGCAATGTTTCAGAATGCCGTTATTTATGCGGTAAATAACCCTAAATTTGAAGGAAAAGAACCCACGGTAGCATTTGTAGAAGAAGGGCCTTATGGGGTTCCGATGCTGGACTAATAGTTTTGTTATCTGAAAACATTCTGAATAAATAAAAAACCCCGTTTAAATTGATCGGGGTTTTTTATTCATTTAGCGAGATCGCGGTTCTCCGATGCCGGGGCACTTCACTTATCAGTCGGCCTTTACGAGAAGCATCTGGCCCGGATAAATCCTGCTTCTGGGGGTCAGCCTGTTGAGGCGCAGGAATTCGGAAAGGTTCATCTGGTGTCTCCTGGCAATTACATAAGGTGAATCGCCCCTTTTTACCCTGTATTGAGTGGATGCTATCTCTTTTGAAACCTGCGACTCCCGGGAGATTATAAGTGCCTGCCCGATGCTGAGATTTGATGAACCGAGATGGTTGAATGCCTGAATAGTCTGTGTGGTAGTTCCGAAGCGTCTGGCTATTTTCCAGAGGGAATCTCCCTTTCTAACAACATACAAAGAGGTGTTGTCCTTGCCCCTTTTAAGTGATGGACGTGTGACGGTTGAGGCATAGGCCTTTTTTGTGGGAACCTTCAGACTCCAGCCGACCTTTATGTAATTTCTGCTCTTAAGGCCGTTTATATTCATGATTGCCCTGACGCTGGTGCCGTACCTGCATGCTATGGTTGACAGGGTTTCGCCCTTCCTTACCCGGTGTCTGACTTGGGAGGGCACCGGTGGAGTCCAGGTGGGGATCTCATCCATCTTTGCAAGAAGGATGTCACCCTTTCCTTTCGGGATGTTTAGGGTGTAAGGCCTTCCGGGGGTCGAATATCGCCTGAGCTCGGCATTGAGTTCCTTCAATGTGTCATATGAGACGTCCACGTGTTTGGCCACTGTCTTTAGGTGTACCTGCCTGTCTATGGTAACCTTGTCCGCAACAATCTCATCATCAACCGGAGGCAGTTCAAAGCCATGGGCCTTCGGGTCGTTCAGAATGTGCAGTACGGCAAGAAATTTGGGCACATAAAAGGCCGTTTCCGAAGGAAGTTTGGTGTAGAGGTCCCAGAAATTGTCAAGATAATTTACCTTTTGTGTTTTTATCTTCCTCAGTACGGTGCCTTCACCGCAGTTATAGGCCGCAAGTACCGTGGCCCAGTCTCCGAAGATCTGGTGAAGCTCTTTCAGGTAATCTATTGCGGCCTTTGTGGATTTTTCCGGATCCATCCTTTCATCTACCCATGTGTCTCTTTTCAGACCGAATTTATATCCTGTGGAGGCGATAAACTGCCATAGTCCAAGTGCCCTTGCCCTTGAAAGCGCTCTTACCTTGAACCCGCTTTCAATAAGTGGCAACCAGGAAAGTTCTTCAGGAAGGCCTGCTTCCTTTAATGCCCTTACAATAGCAGGCCGGTATCTGCCTGATCTCTTGTAGGCGTACATGAAGAATTTCTTCTCTCTGCCTTTAAGCAGATCGAGCGCACTTTGCACGTGATTGTTCATTACCAGTGGAATGGCCTTGTGACAGCCGTTTGCAACCGTGAACCTGGATGCATAGACCTCAATGATTCTCTTGGCAATGGTGACGCGAAGGTCTTCCCTCTGCTGGAGCAGCTCAGGGTTGTGGTCGGGTTTCACTTTCAATATGAGGGAGTAGGCCTGATCGAGTGAGTCGATTGAGTTTTCCAGATCACCCTGCCCCCAGTAATCATATGATGCCTGACAGAATTCAAGCGCAGAATCTAGCATCTCCTGGTCGGATTTGCTCTGCTCGGACATATCCGTCGGTTCATCTACCGTTTCGGCCTCGTCATGGCCGTTACCGGAGAGCCGGTTCTCTGAAGCTGGTTTTCCAGGTTGAGGTGCCTTTTTTTCAGCGGATTGGACAGGGGTTTTACCGGCCTTTTCGTCCTGCGGACTGTGGACCGATTGCCAGGCCTTTGATGCCTTATCTTCAGTTTCCCGGGGCGCGTTTATGTTCTCCGGAGCTTCTTTCGTGTAAGTGCTGCCTGTGGACTTCTTGACATAAGCATCCTGGGAAACACAGCCGAAAGTGAAGGCTAAAATTGCAAAAAAAAGGGATGAAGTGAGAAAGGGGAAGGTATAAGGGGATTTCATTTTACTCCGGTTAAATTAATTTAATTACTGTTTAAGATGAAAAATAACGGTAAAAACAGGGCGAAGGAAAAATAAATAAATTCTGTTTTTTCTTCTTCTTTTGGATTGCAAGGAGTATAGAGAATGCATCCTGTGAGGTCAAGCAGATATGTGTTACCCTGAACCACTATCAAGAGGTAATGAGCGACGTATAGGTGCCCGTCCTCGGTGATCGCTCCTTGGTGCCTTATCTCTTTATCTTGCCGGTGTCCGGGGATTCGCCCAAATCCATTTATCTTAAGGCCCATATCTGAATCAGACGGTGAATTTGGGCCTTACAGAAGGGGCGGGATTGAGTAAAGGGGCTTGCCAGGGCCCTAATCGGATGTCAAAGGTGTCTCTTGCCTTATCGATTCAATAAGTGAGAGAAGGTCCTCCCGACTGTTAATCGCAGGCTCATCTATCGCCTTGTCCATGAGCTGTTCCAGTATCTTACCGACTGCCGGGCCGGGTCCTATTCCAAGGATATCCATGACGTCATTTCCATCAATCGCAAGGTCTCTCATATGTAAGGACAGAGGTTTTCTCAAAAGATCATATATCCTGCTTCTTAAATGGTTGAGCATCGAAAGACCATCCGATTGTTTGCCGTGAGCAAGGACATCGGCCTCCCTCAATTTGAGGAGAGGTTGTATGTTTTCCCGGCCTACCCGCTTTATAAGCCTTCTAACGGCACTGTCACTCCATGAGGGATTATAATCGATCATATGATTTGATACCAGAATGCCGACCTTTTCTGTCAGGGATACATTGAACCTGAGGCGGCGCATTATACTAACGGCCATCACGGCACCCGCCTTTTCATGCCCGTGGAAGGTACGCCTTTCTCCCCTATGTTTTATCACGACCGGTTTTGCAAGATCGTGAAACAGGGCCGTCAGTCTTATAGTAAGATCAGCCTCGGTTCTGTCTATGGTATCAAGTGTGTGTCCGAATACACTGTAACTGTGATAATCGTTTTGAGCCACACCCACGCATTCCATAAGTTCCGGAAGGAAGTGCTTTAACAGCCCTGTTTCAGCGGCAAGGCGGAATCCCTGAGACGGCCTTACAGTGAGAAGAAGCCTGGTAAGTTCATCCCTGATCCGTTCCCTTGAGACCGTGTCTAAAAGCGGGGAGTTTTCTGAAATAGAGGCAAGTGTGTATGGTTCAGGATGAAAATCAAGCTCAGAGCAGAGCCGGATCGCCCTTAAAAGGCGGATCGGATCTTCTTCGAAACGATCAGACGGCATTCCCACGGCCCTTATGATACTTCTTTTGAGGTCTCTTTGTCCGCCCTGGTGATCGATGACCCTATCACCCCTGATATCAAAGGCCATTGCGTTTACGGTAAAGTCCCGTAATTCGAGGTCGTTTCTTATGGTTTTCGCTGAACCTCTGAAGGTTGTTGTCTCACATCTGTTATTTGAGCCAAGAAGGGTAACAGTGCCATGTTTCATGGTGAATCTTCTCAGATCAGGAAAAAGGAGCTCCATCTCCCGGGTCGAGGCGGAGGTGGCAATATCCCAGTCCTTTATCGGGATTGATAGAATCGCATTTCTGACCGCGCCGCCCACAATAAAGGCCTCATGCCCGGCAGCATGGAGCCTTGTCAAAAGAGATATTACAAAACCGTTTTTTTTCAACTGCTCTAACATTTCCACCGCGGCCGGGCCCGCATCCTGAAAGGCCTGCGGGCGGAATTGAGTCTATAAAAGCTGTCAGGTTGCGTAACTGTGCAGGCCTGCCAGATAATTGACCCCAAAATAGGTAAACAGCACACAGGAAAAACCGATTATACAGAGTATGGCGATTTTTTTACCGGTCCAGCCCCTTACCAGCCGTGTGTGAAGAACAGAGGCATATACCAGCCAGGTTATGAGAGACCATGTCTCCTTGGGGTCCCAGCTCCAGTAACTTCCCCATGCGGTGTGCGCCCAGACCGAACCGGTGATTATTCCGAGTGTAAGCATCAGAAAACCGATAACCACAATCTGATAATTGAGTTCATCCAGAATGTCGGTATCCGGTATCAGCCTGAGAAATATATTTTGAGCCTTCGGCCTGAAGGATTTTTTCAGAAAATAAATAACACTCAGGGCGAAAGAGAGCCCAAACGCGGCGTAGCCGAAAAAACAGGTTATAACATGGCTTATCAGCCAGTTGCTCTTAAGAGCCGGGATCAGGGGCTGAATCTGGCTGCTTATATTGGGAGAAAAAGACGCGTATGCTATGGAAAGGAAGGCCATAGGGAGGACAAACGCTCCCAAAGTCTTGTTTTTCGTTCGCCATTCCACGAGCAGGTAAAGGAAGAGGATGGTCCAGGCAAAGAAAATCAGGGATTCATACAGGTTCGAAAAGGGGGCATGCCCAATCCCCATCCGGTACGATTCAATCCACCTCAGGCCTATGGCAAGACTATGTGCCGTAAGGCCGCAGTAGGATACCATCGTGGCAATGCGTCCGGGAAGTTCCCTGCCCATTACCAGCATTATAAGATAGGCCACAAAGGCCCCGAAATAGATGAATGTTATGTAGCTAAGTACTGCGGAGCTTGTCATTGTCTGTGTTCCTTGGCGTCTAGATTTTCTTTCAGGTTTGTCGTGAATTGAGTGATTTCTCTTCCCAGTCCCACCGGATTCTTATTGGATCTTCCCGCAACCCTTATGAGTGTGCCGTTATCGTCCCTTTTGACACTTACCCAGATCCTTCTGTGAGAGGTGAAATAGGTTATGAAAAATCCGGCAAGCATGATGACACAGCCAGCCCACACAACCGGTACTCCAGGGTCTTTGTTTGCCTGAAGGCCTGTATAATATCTGCTCTCGACCGATTTAAGGACAAAGGTATAGGGAGCGAAAGCCGAGGCATTGAATCTTTTTGAAAGAAGCATGGGTGAGGGTAAGGCCTCTTTCATCTTTTCAGGGGAATGAAAAATCCAGAATTTGGTCTTTACGCCTTTATCGGGGGTAATAGATATCAAGGCTGCAGGCCCTGTATGCATGAAATCCGTTCTTATATCCACTACCTGAAATGTCCCTTCTTTCAGGGGCAGTGAATTGGTTTTTGTCATCTCGGTATTGATCTGAAGAATCTCTTCCCTGCTCTCGGAGTTCAATATGCTCAGCATCACATTCCCGGAAGGTACCTTGCCGTAGCTGGCCTGATAAAATGTAACCCCACCGAATTTTACCGGATGGTTGACCTTGACGATCCTGTCTTCTATTTCATTTTTCCCGGTTATGAATCTGAGCTCTGCTCTGTATTCCTTTGGTGCGCCGTTTTCATAGAAATCAACATGGAATTTTTCGCAACCCACCTTGAAGCCAAGCTTCAGGGGGCTGCGCTCCTTTTTGAGCGTTACCGTGTCTACCTGGGTGCCTTCCAGTATGTTCACATATGCCTCGAATCCCAAAAAGGAGCCTGTCATACCTCCCAAAAGGATGGCCAGGACGCTCAAATGAACCAGATAAACCCCGAAGTAGGAATAGCGGCCTTTTTCAGCGGAAATGACATAATCACCGTCCCTTTTGATGTCCTGAAATTTCCTGAAACGGGCCTTTATCAATGATTTCACAATGTCGGTGTCTTTGACCTCATTGCTGTTGACAATAAAGCTCTGCTCAGGGGGAATATCCTTGAACGGGGCCTTCCTGTCAGGGTCGGGGCTTGTCTTGAACAACCTCCATGAGGATGGAAACCGGTCTATGGAGCATACAATGAGATTCAATACAAGGGATATGAGGATCAGCCTGAACCAGAGGGCGTGATACATATCAAAAAGGCCGAGGTTGCTTAACAACCTGAATGCCTCGGGGCTCAGTTCCCTTGCAAACTCCATGGCACCCTGACCTCTTTGAGGGATAACGGTTCCAATAATGGATGAGGCGGCCAGGATGATCAGCAGCAGAATGGTAAGTTTGACGGACCGCAGAAGGTTCCAGAGCGGATAAAACATCGTTTTGTTAAAGGATTTCATATCATCGTCAATATTTGATTCATTCAGTTAACAAAAATGGTCCTTCTCCGGTTCAGATCGGAGAAGAGGGGCCAAGTATCCAAAGTTCAGGGCATATGCTTAACACGGATAAGGGGTAACTTCAATTCCAATACGTCAAAATATGTCCCGGCGTCTGAAATTAATGAGCGCCGTTTGTTTGGGTTCCTGAACAGGAGCAAATCGGAGTTCTGCGCGTGCAATGGTTTAGGTGGAAAATGGCCTTGAAACCTGCTTTACATATTGTAAAAATTATTGACACAAAATGTGCGGTTATCCTTTTTGATTACGTCTTTTAAAAAAATAAATAAAGCATTAAAATCAACCATATATGCCAAATAAGAAAAGGAATGCTTTTTTGGTATGGAGGTTGCATTTTAGTTGATAAAGCCTCTCAGCTGCTTAACAACCAGGACCCCAAAATTTTCCTGAGCTGATGTTGAATCGATTGTTGTCTCTGATTCTGATTGCATTTTTTCCAAATTGCTTTTTCTTTCTACAGTTCTTCTTCCTATTCAATCTGTTTCGGGGGTCCTGGTTAAAATATGCATTTTCCTAAAATTGTCCAGAATTTCAGAACAAATCGGTTTAGGGCGGCAATGAATCAAAAAGCTCTAAAGACAATTGCCCTGCCGTCTGCCTGTTCAGACAATAGATATCTCAAAAAAGCGCAAAGAGATGTGCATGCAATATTGAGAACAGGAAGTTCCCTTTCCGGTCATTGAAAAATGGAAAATAGATATTACAGAGCACTAAAGAGGACCATCCTTCTCAGTATGATCCTGGTGCCTCTTGTCCCTTTTATAACGATATTGGGCATAGGATACTACTATTTCACCTCTTCCCTGGAAACCGGCACCATTTCAAATCTCAAGCGAATCGTCGAAGATCACAGACAGATGATCACCTCCTTTCTCGATGAGAGAAGGGCCGATTTAGAGTTTGTCGGAGATTCATACGATTATGAAACCCTGAAGAACCCGGAGGAACTGAATCAAATCTTCTATAATCTGGAGATGACTTCCAGGGCCTTTGTCGACCTGGGCATATTTGACGAGGCGGGCGTTCATATTTCCTACAAAGGCCCCTACGAAAGCATGCTGACGGGAAAGGTATATGCATCGGCCGACTGGTTCAAGGAGGTGATGAGGCGGGGTTATTACATAAGTGATGTCTTCCTGGGTTACCGGGGTGTGCCGCACTTTATAATCGCCATAAGGAGATCTTACAATTCCGAGACATGGATCATAAGGGCTACCATAGACACGCTCACATTCAATAACCTGGTCAAAAGGGTTCGTGTGGGTAAGACCGGAGAGGCCTATATCGTAAACAAAGAAGGCGTACTCCAGACCGATCGACGCTCGGCCGGTGAGCTGATGGAGAAAATTTCGGATAAGATCAGGTACCCCTCAAGCGAAAATGCCATAAATACCTATTTGAGCAGGGATGAGGAAGGAACCGATCACCTTTATGCTACTACATGGATGAAACAAAAAAGGTGGCTCCTTGTTGTCAGGCAGGAAAAGGCGGATGCCTTCAGTGCCCTCAACGCGGCAGTTTATCCGACCGTGTTGATTACCCTAATATTCGGAGGCGCCATCCTGGGCGTTGCCTTTTATCTGAGCAGCAGAGTCATAAGACGCATGGAGCGGATCGACTCGGAGAAAGAACAGCTGGGGGAGCAGTTAATCAGGGCGAGCAGGCTGGCAGAACTGGGCGAGATGGCGGCGGGCTTTGCCCATGAAATCAATAATCCCCTTCAGATAATAAAAAGTGAATATTCCTTGATTGAGATCCTTGTTTCGGAGATTAAGGAGTCCGGCTGTTCGGAACCGGCCGATTCTTTCAAGGAACTGGATGATTCATTAAGTCAGATCGATCTGCAGGTGAACCGCTGCGCAGAGATCACCCAGAGTATATTGAAGTTCGGCAGGCATGCCGAGCCGACATACGAAGATCTTGATCTCGGTGTCTTTCTGCCTGAAGTAATCTCTATGATCTCAAAAAAGGCCAGTGTGCACGGAATAGAAATCAGTCAGGACTTGGCTGGCCGACTTCCATGTATAAAGGGCGACCCCGCTCAGTTGCAGCAGGTTATGGTAAATCTTTTCAACAATGCCATTGACGCAGTCATGGAAAGGCACGGTTCATCAGGCGGTCAGATCAGGCTCGGCGCCGCCATCAAGGATAATGAAGAGGTCGAGATATCTCTGAGCGACAATGGCACCGGCATAAGTGATGAAAACCGGAAAAGGATATTTACGCCCTTTTTTACGACAAAGCCGGTGGGTAAGGGAACAGGCCTGGGCCTTTCGGTATGTTACGGCATTGTAGATAATATGGGAGGTGTCATGGAGGTCTCAAGCAGGAAAGGGCATGGCACTACATTCTTGATAAGGCTTCCGGGTAAAGCGCAATAACCTGTCTTACACAAATAGATAAAGGCGAGCAGGGGGAAAAGGGGATGGAAAATATGAAGATGATGCTGGTTGATGATGAGGAACGATTCCTGATTACGACGGAAAAATTGCTGAAGAAAAAGGGCTATGACGTCCTGACGGCAGTGAGCGGTGCCGATGCGCTTGAGAACCTTAACAAGCGTTCGATTCATGTGGTTATCCTGGACGTCAAGATGCCCGGTATGGACGGGATAACCACCTTGAAGGAGATCAAACGGTTGTTTCCGCTGGTTGAGGTGATAATGCTTACCGGTCACGGTACTGTCGAATCTGCGGTTGACGGCCTGAAATCAGGGGCTACCGATTATCTCACAAAACCTGCCGACATAGATGAACTTATAACAAAGGCTGAAGAGGCCTTTGAAAAACGTCAGTTGCTGGAAAGAAAGATAAGAATGGCACAGACAAGGAGTTTTATGAAATCACCGAGAGAAATTATCAAAAAGGCCGGGGAGCCGGACGGAGAATAGGATATGAAAAAACAATGCGGTTCGACTGCCAGAAAAGGGGTCTTCAGATATACGAAAGAGTTTGAAAGGAGGTTTTTTTTCTATGCCACCATAGCAATGTTCCTGCTTTACGGAATTACGCAACTGTTGGGAGAATGACGGCTTTGTATCTTTACCGGCCTGTCTTTCGGAATATTTTGCACGATATCTGTATTTTCTTGTTACTCGTGACGGCAGAGATTCAATAAGCGGAGGAAATGATGACAGGAGTCAATAAAAAGGAGAAGGCTACAGGTTATGACAAGTATATAAACTGGAGGCTCTTCTCAATACCTTTGGGATTGTTGATTATTCTACTCATGATTCCGACCCCCAAGAGCATGCTGGATGTGGGAGTGGAATATGTAATGGGCCCCAAGTATGTTCAGGAGTTCTTTGCCGAAGAACTCTTTGAAAAATCAACCGATGATATTTCTCAGTGGCAGATCCAGATGGTCAGGATGATGGAGATAAGCGTCCAGAAATCCGCCTTTGAATATAACTCATTTTTAAAAAGAAATCCGAAATGGTGCAAAACCAACGAAATACCCTGTACAAGGGCGCACCTTGAAAAGGTTTACAGCTTTGCAAAGGAGATAGGGCCGGAGAGATTTCAAGGGCTCATGAAAAAAGGCTATGAATTGAGGACAACCGATCTTGGCATCGACGGCCTCAAGGAGAAAGAAAAGGAAAAGGCCTATAAGGCAGGCTTCCATGTAAAGGTGGCGGTGGGCATAGTATTATTCGTGGTGTTATGTTTCGTATCCGAGGCCATGCCCCTTCCGATGGTTGCCTTCTGTATCGGTATCATAGCCATGCTGAGCGGGATAGTTACAAGAAAGACCATTGCGGGGCTATACTGGTCGGATGCCACATGGTTTATCATGGGCAGCCTCATGTTTGCAACCGCCTTTGTCAAGACAGGTGTGGACAAACGCATCAGTATGATGATGTTCGGAAAAATGAAGAACCCCGATATCAAGCGCATCACACTTATCATAATAATTGTCATATCCCCCCTGACCATGTTCATGTCGGATCATGCGCTGGCCGCGATGTTCCTGCCCATAGGTATATTACTTTACACGACATCGACTGCCGCTTACGGCCGTGATGACCCGGAACTGGCAAAGATGCTCATGATTACCATTGCCATGGCCTGTAACCTAGGAGGCTCCCTGTCACCGTCAGGGGCGGCCAGAAATATAATAATGATGAGTTATGCCGAGGATATGTTCGGTATCTCAATGGGATTCGGGGAGTGGTGCCTCTATTGTATGCCCCTCCTGCTGTTCGTAGTCCCGATCACCTGGTTCGTTATCAACTGGCGTTTCAAGCCGCGTATCAGAAGCCTTGGCGATGCCCTGGCAGTGGTCAAGGAGGAGGTCAACCGGGTAGGCGGCAAGTGGACCAGAGAGCAGAAGATTGCGGTAGCCATCTTTGTGGTAATGCTCTTTTGCTGGGTTACCGAAAAGAATCTTATCCTGAAACTGACAGGTATACGCTTCGGTATAGGCGTAATCGCCGTTATGGGTGCCATTGCCTATGTGCTTGCGGGTGTTGTCAACTGGCGGGATTACCAGACAAAGGTCGATTGGGGAGTCGTGTGGCTCTATGCAGGCGCGATTATTTTCGGCCGTGTGCTTGTAAAGACCGGAGGGGCTTACTGGATTGCACGCTCTCTGGTGGAATTGACCGTACCCCTGGGCCTGGGAGAGGGCCTGGGGCTTTTGCTTACAGGCAATGTGATCACGGGCCTTTTGACCCAACTCATGGCCGACGGGCCTGCCTGCGCCGCAGTAGGTCCGGTAACTCTGGCAATGGCAGGTATCGTTCACCCAGGCACGTCAATGATCCCGTTCATGGCAATGGGTACTGCGATTGCGTCTTCATTTGCCTACTGCCTTGTCATCGGAACGCCACCGAATGCCATTGTCTATGCCAGCGGTTATCTGGAATCAAAAGACTATCTGAGGGTGGGTGTTATATTGTGGTTGACCAACATGGCGGTATTGACCCTGATTGCCTCAACATACTGGAGATGGCTGGGATGGAGCGGCCTTCCGGCATATTAGGCGGATTAGACAGGTCGTATTAAATGGTGTGAAGGCAAATAACACAGGGAGGCCCTTAAGAAATGGAAACGGCTATGTATGCGGATCATGGAGATAAGCGCACTTACGGATACGTTCGGTTTGTCCGGTTCATACCCAGGCTGCTGATGGCACCGGGAGATTTCTTTGAAAGCCCGGATTCAACAGGGGGATACGGATCTTCCCTTGTATTCCTCTTTTCAATGAGCCTTGTCTACGCCATGGCCGCGAGTCTCTTTGTGGCGGAAAGCAGGTTGATCTTTGGTCTTGTTTTCTTTTTAAATGCCTTTGTCACCCCTTTTATTCTGGCCTCTATCCTCTATCTTTTGTCCCTGCTGAGCCATCGAGGGGTTTATACATTCAGCGGAATTTTTTCGATAACCGCCTATGCCAGCGTGACGTTGCTTTTTTCCTGGATTCCAGGGATTGCCATGATAACCGGGGTCTGGAAGTTTTGTCTGGTTGGTGTCGGTATGGCAAGGCAGGGGGGGATAGGAGGCCTGAAGGCGGCGCTGCATGTCTTTGCCGCAGCGACGATAATGCTTCTGTTTATTCAGTTGTTCAAACCGCTTATGATTCAATAGCAAGTCTTTAAGTCGCATAAAGAAAAAGGAGGCCGTAAGGATGAACGAAAAAATAAGGGTACTCATGGTGGATGATGAGGAACAGTTTCGAGAAACCACCAAAAAACTCCTTAATAGAAGAGGATTCGAGACGATCCTGGCCGGTAGCGCGGAGCAGGCGCTTGAAAAATTGAAGGAAGGGGCCAACGTCATAATAATGGATATAAAGATGCCCGGGATGGATGGGCATGAGGCACTTGAAAAGATCAAAAAGAGATCGCCGGAGGTTCCGGTTATCATGCTCACGGGTCATGGCGCAGAGTCTTCGGCAAAGGAGGCCCTTGCCCAGGGTGCCTTTGATTATCTTTCAAAGCCCTGTGACATGGAGCTTCTTGCAACAAAGATTTCAGAGGCCTACAGGCTTGGCTTTAAAAAGGGATCGATGAAGGAACAGAACATCCTAAACGCCATGATACCCTTGGAGGAATATACCAGCCTGGATGAGGATAAAACGGTCCTGGACGCGCTTGTCAGGTTGAGGGAGTCCTTTGCCTCCAAGATGTCTACAAGTAAGATAATGGAGACCGGCCACAGATCGATACTGGTATTAAACAAGGACGGGAACCTGAAGGGTATCCTGGCGATAAGGGACCTGCTTGAAGCAATCATGCCGGCCTACCTGAGCGCGCCTAAACCTTCCATGGCGGATTCCATCCAATATTCTCCAATGTTCTGGAAGGGTATGTTCTCTATCCAGGTAAAGGAGCTTGGAAAAAAGAAGATAACGGAGATTATGTCTCCCCCGCCCCTTGGGATAGCCGGGGACTCCAATCTTATGGAAGCGGCATATCTCATGGTATGCAAAAATGTGCGGCGTCTGGCGGTGTTTAAGGCGGACAGACTGGTCGGTCTGATAAGGGAGCAGGATCTGTTTTTTGCGATGAATGAGATACTGAAATAGCGTATATCCTGGAAGGCCATTGTTGCGGTCGGCACTATCGTCAGCCGGGGCAGGCTGCCTGCAAAGGCGGTTAAGAAACAAATCAATTAGCTTAAACCTGAATGCCGACATCTGAGCACCCGATCCTGAAACCCATTCAGGGTTGGACGCCGGGATAATCTTCGAGCGAGATATTGCCATATGGGCCAGAGGGAAAATATATGGTCTCAAGAAGTAAAAAGGGGGCGGGGAAAAGAAAGACGGATGAGCGCCGTGAAGAGATGTTCAGGAATTTCTTCAATAATGCCCAGGTAGGTTTTCTGAGGACCACGATTGATCATGGAAGGATACTCGAGGCCAATTACAGGCTGGCGGAGATGCTCGGCTATGACAGCAGGAAAGAGCTCCTGACGGAGTATATCTTCTCAGAGCACTATCTTGAAACGGGCGCAAGAGAACGGATGGTTGGAAAGGCGCTGAGGACAGGCGAGATAAAAAATGTAGAGGCAAGGCTTACACGAAGAGACAATACCATAATCTGGGTCCGTTATACCGGGAGGATATATCCGGATAAGGGGTACATAGAGGCCGTCATAGTTGATATCACAGAGGAGAAGATCGCGGGTGAGGCCCTGAGACAGAGCGAGGAAACGGCCAGGGCCCTGTTAAACGCGACCAATGAAAAGGCGGCCCTGTTGGATCGCCGGAAAAATATACTTTCAATAAACAGGACATGGGCGCAATCCTTGGGAAGGCCTTCCGAAGAACTTATAGGTCTTTGTGCCGATGAAAACCTTTTTCCCGTTTTAGGTTCCTCAGCAAAAGTAATGTTTGAAGCCGTGCTTACCGCAAAGATGTCTTCCAGGTTCGTTAATAATAATGACGGCAGGGTATTTGACAACCAGCTCTATCCCATATTCGACGCCGAGGGCGATGTGGCACGGGTGGCGCTTTTTTCGCGGGACATAACGGGTCAGAAACAGGCGGAAAAGGCCCTTCATTGCTCAAATGAGATATTGTTTAAGGAACATATGAAAAGGAAGCAATTGTCCAGGGACCTTATAAATCTGCTTGAGAAAGACCGACAGCTCGTGGCCATGGAACTCCACGATCAGATAGGTCAGTCCGTGACCACCCTGAAGATGGACCTTGAGATGATCCTTGAAGACATCGGTATTGAAAAGACCCCCTTGCGAATACGGACCGAGTCTGCGATGGAAAAGGCATTACATACCATAAGGGATATAAAGGAGATCGCCGCGGGCCTCAGGCCCAGGCTGCTGGACGATTTGGGCCTTGTTCCGGCGGTTAATGAATTGTGCGACGCAATGAGGCGCCGGGGGTCGGTGAATGTACGTTTCTTTACCAAAAATATCCCCAAGATGATTGATCCTGAAAGTGAACTGGCCGTTTACCGTATTACCCAGGAGGCGCTTAACAATGTAATGAAGCATTCCGGAGCAGATGAAGTCTTTGTAAATCTGATCAGAAAAGACAATTATATCCTGACCAGTGTAGAGGATAACGGGAATGGTTTTGAACTTGAAGAGGACAAGGGTGCCGGGGCCGATGGTAAAAAAACATTGGGGCTTTTGATAATGGAGGAAAGGGCGGTGCAGCTTTCGGGCAGATTTTCCGTGGAATCGAGCCTCGGGAAAGGCACGCACCTTTGGGCGGAGATCCCGGTATAAAGAGGTGTGATCTTTTTTACCGGCGAAAGGACGTCCGGTTGGGGGAAAGCATTGTCAAAAGCGCAGGTATCGTCTGTTTTGTAACGAGTCATGGCGGAGGGAAGGTGAATTGGGCGGGAAAAAGGTCTTAATTGCCGATGATCACAGGGTGGTAATTGAAGGAATAAAGGCCGCATTGAGTGGCGAGACTCAATTCCAGGTGGTGGGAGAGGCCACAAGCGGTGTGCAGGCGATGATGTATGTAAGGTCGCTTAGACCGGATATCGTTATAACCGATATATCCATGCCTGATATGAACGGCATTGCGATTGCCATGCAGATAAAAAAGATCGAACCTAATATCCGTATAATCGTCTTTACCATGCATTCGGACCGGGAGTACGTAATCGATCTGTTTCAGACCGGTATCAGTTCGTACGTGCTCAAGGAAGACCCCATGACGGAACTCATCTTTGCCATAAAGGCCGCGATGCATGGAGGTGTCTATTTAAGTGAAAAGGTCCATGCGATCCTGCAGGACCATATCAGGGAACTTGCCGAGGGGAAGAAGGATCTGCTGGAGAGCCTCAGCATAAGAGAGAGGGAGGTTTTCCTCCTCCTGGCCGAAGGTCTTGCGATTAAGGATATCAGCGAGAAGCTCTGTATCTCGAGTAAGACCGTTGAATCCCACAAATATAATATCATGGAAAAGATGAACGTAGGATCAATCATAGAGCTTACAAAGATCGCAATCAGAAAAAACCTGATAAAAATCTGAGATATCTTAAATAAAAAGGCTTAAGCATAAGTCTAACATCCTGAATATATGAGCTAAAATCTTATTGACTCTCATGTTTTACCGGAGCGATTCAAACGTTCCGACCGGTAAAACTCCCTACCTGAAAAACAGGATTGTCCTGATAGACATCCTCGGTTTCTTAATATCTAATTATAATCACTGAAGCCTGATTGCAGGCATGTCCAAGAGCATGTCCGAGAATATGCCTGTTTATCGCTGTCAGGTTTTTCATGTTACGGACCGGATGGCCGGGATCCGGGGAAACATACATCCGGATCATTCAATACTGATTGACAGCCATAAATAATTAAGGGGTGATTTCCCAACTGCATCTCAAATTAAAACAGGGGGATTGAAATGGCCGAACAAACTACGAACAGGATGGAATCGGTATATGCGGAAAAGCGGATATTTGAACCACCTCAGGATTTTGTGGCCAAGTCGCGGGTAAAGACTATGAAAGAGTATGAGGTCCTTTACAGGAAGTCTATCGAAGATCCTGAAGGATTCTGGGGTGAGATGGCGCAAGAAAATCTCGACTGGTTTGTCAAATGGGACGGTCCTGTTGAACAGTACAGTTTCAGGGATGACATCTTTCTGCGATATTTTGCAGGGGGCAAGCTTAATGCCTGTTATAACTGCCTTGACCGCCACCTTGGGGGATGGAGAAAAAACAAGGCCGCTCTTATTTTTCAGGGTGAGCCTCTGGAAGATTCACGCACTTATACGTATCAGGAGCTTCACCGGGAGGTCTGCAAGTTTGCCAATGTGCTCAAAGGGCTTGGAGTAAAAAAAGGTGACCGCGTGTCCATTTATCTGCCAATGATCCCTGAGTTGTCGATCTCCATGCTCGCATGCGCCCGCATCGGCGCTATCCATAGTGTGGTGTTCGGCGGATTCAGCGCTGATGCCCTGAAGGACAGGATACTGGACTGCAAGGCGGAAACGATAATCACCTGCAACTACGGGTACCGTTCAGGCAGGGTCCTCGACACAAAAAAGAACGCGGACACAGCGCTTAAGGCTTGTCCAGGTGTGAAGAACTGCGTTGTGGTAAGGAGGATCGACAAGGATACTGAAATGGTATCAGGCCGGGATTACTGGTGGGATGAGCTTATGAAAGGCGCCTCACACAAATGTGAAGTGGAACCGATGGATTCCGAGGATCCTCTTTTTATCCTGTACACCAGCGGCAGCACCGGAAAACCTAAAGGAGTACTTCACACAACGGCCGGGTACCTGCTTTTCACAATGCTTACCGTGAAATATGTCTTTGATTTAAGAGATGAAGATGTGTACTGGTGCACGGCGGATATCGGCTGGGTTACTGGCCACAGCTATATCGTATATGGGCCGCTAGCCCTGGGGGCAACCTCTTTGATGTTTGAAGGGGTTCCCAACTATCCTGAGCCGGACCGTTTCTGGGAGGTGGTCGAGCGTTACAGTGTAAATGTATTTTATACGGCACCGACCGCAATCCGCGCGATAATGCGAAACGGCGATGAGTGGGTCAACAAAAGGGACCTGAGCAGTCTCAGGCTCCTTGCCAGCGTTGGTGAGCCGATCAATCCCGAGGCATGGATGTGGTATTACAAGGTTGTCGGGAAGGAAAGGTGTCCCATTGTGGATACCTGGTGGCAGACCGAGACGGGGGGGCACCTGATCGCGTCACTTCCAGGGGCAATGCCTATGAAGCCGGGATCGGCGACGGTGCCGTTTTTCGGTGTTGAACCGGTGATTTTGAGGCAGGACGGTACCGAATGCGATGTTAATGAGGGAGGCCATTTGTGCATAAAAAAACCGTGGCCGGGATTTATGCGTACGGTTTACGGCGACCCTGAACGATTCAAGAAGCAGTATTTTGAAGACTATCCCGGGTACTATTTTTCAGGGGATGGAGCCAGAAAAGACGAGGATGGTTATTTCTGGCTCATGGGCCGGGTGGATGATGTCATAAATGTTTCGGGTCACAGGATGGGAACCGCCGAGGTAGAAAGCGCGCTCGTGGCCCATGCCGCCGTAGCGGAGTCCGCGGTGGTGGGATTTCCTCATGAGATAAAGGGGCAGGGGATTTATGCCTTTGTGACCCTTAAGAATGGCTATGAGCCCAGCGATGAGCTGAAAAAGAAACTTGTCGCTCATGTGAGAAAGGAGATAGGTCCGATCGCCTCTCCCGACAAACTGCATTTTACCGAGGCGCTTCCAAAGACGAGAAGCGGCAAGATCATGAGGAGAATTCTTAGAAAGATAGCGGAAGGTCATATCGACGAACTGGGTGATACCTCCACTCTTGCGGATCCGGATGTAGTGGAAAGTCTGGTATCAGGAAGACAGTAGAGGCTCAAGGAAGGCGGTTTTAATCAATATCCCGGCTTCTCACTAAAACCGGAGGGCCGGGATAATCAGCTCGATCTGAACTTGAGAAAAATCATATGAAAATGAGAGCAGTCCGCTTCTGTACCTATCTCATCAGGAGGTGAACTAATGGCCCAATCAGATTCGCTGTCAAATCCTGCCCCGCTGGGGCTTATGGGATTCGGAATGACCACCGTGCTTCTCAATATCCACAATGCCGGTTTCTATCCCCTTGATACCATGATACTCGCAATGGGGATATTCTATGGAGGCTTTGCACAGATAATCGCCGGTGTAATGGAATTCAGAAAAGGAAATACCTTCGGTACGACGGCCTTTTGTTCGTTCGGCCTTTTCTGGATGACACTCGTATTCCTGCTGGTTTTCGCTAATCTGGGATGGTGGGAGGTCAAACAGAGCAACGTATCTTTCAGCTGGTATCTGTTCATGTGGGGGCTTTTCACATTTTGCATGTTTATCGGTACCTTGAAACTCAACAGGGCGCTTCAAACGATATTCCTTTCTCTGTCCCTGCTTTTCTGGCTGCTTGCCCTTCACCACATCACCGGCAGCAGGGTCATAGGGATCCTTGCCGGATGGGAAGGGATCTTCTGCGGTTTTTCCGCCATCTATGCAGCTGTGGCGCAGGTACTAAACGAGGTATATGGCAGGACGATGCTGCCCCTGGGCGTGAGGGTCTGAATGCAGATGAGTCCCGGTAAAATCTATAGATCGTAAAACGGAAAGATTTCCTTTTTTATGAATTCGACCACCCTCCGGGCTTCCCTGAAAGCGACTTCCTTGACTTCACCTTCGCTCTGGTATGGGTGGTCGTAAAGGCTTCCGACCTCCATCTCCGGTCCGAACATCATGCCTCCCACAAGCCCTGCAAATTCGTCCTTGGGAACCACCCTGTTGAGAATGGACCATGCGAGCGTCCAGCACCTGGCAGTCCTGTAGAGATCATACCCCCCCCCTCCCAGTCCGAGAATCCTGGGGCATATATCTATTATACCTTTCAGCGCGCTCTGGTAACCGTTATTGGTAAGTTTGAGGTGAGTAAGCGGGTCGGAGACGAGGGTGTCGGCCCCCAGAAGGACAAAGATCATGTCGGGTGAAAAGGATCTGATAAGGGGATAAACCGCTTCTTCACATACATAGGAATAGACCTCGTCGTCCGTGCCCGGTTCAAGCGGTATGTTTACGTTATACCCTCTACCTTTTCCCGTCCCTGTCTCCGTTTCAAACCCTGACCATGGGTAAAGCTCTCTGCCGGTTTCATGCAGGGACATGAACAGGACTCTTGGATCACCGTAAAAGGCCTCCTGGACCCCATTTCCATGATGGGCGTCAAAATCAAGATATACTATCCTCTGCTCTTTTCTTGTCTTAAGTAAAAACATTATTGAGGTTACAATATCATTGATGTAGCAGAAACCCTCTGCATTATCGGGCATGGCGTGATGGAATCCCCCGAGAGGATTGAACCCGACAAGGGCGTCGCCGTTCATGATATCGTTTGCGGCCCTGCATGTTCCTCCTGCAGCCATAAGAGACCACTCATATATCCTTGGCAGCACTGGGTTGTCTGCGGTACCCAGCCCCCTCTCAAGCATCTCAAGCCTTATATTGCCTCTGCTCGCATCTTCAAGCAGGGAGAGATATTTTGATCCGTGAAAGAGTCCTAATAGGTCGGGATTGAGTGGCTCAGGCTCTATGATCTTCATCCAGGGGTAATTCATGACCCCATACCTGGTGCAAAGATCAAAGGTTTTTGTGGCCCTCTCAGGTTTAAAAGGATGGTCAGGACCGAAATCAAACCAGCCCATTTCTTCCGAATAGATAAATACAGATCCGGTTCTTCGGACATCCACCTGCTCCAATGCCGATACCCCCTTTACCGCCTTTTGCTGTACAGGCTGTTTCCGCTTACCCGTTCATTTTATGGTGGATGCTCACTGTCTCATTGATTGTGCTATAAACAGAACTGATTATTATTTATGATAAATTTTAATGCATGCAAGATTAACAGAGGGCTATATTAGAGGTCAATAGAAAATATCGTTTCTTATTGGTTGATATTTGCATAAATTCTTTCTTTTGACATAATTCGGGAAATCGTTTAATGAAAATAGAAAGGGAGCGGACCAAAGATGGCATGGATAAATAGAATAAGCCGAAGTTCCTTGTCTGATAAGCTGGGTATCTACAGGATCCTGCTTCCCCCGTCCCTTTACCGCCGGTTTTCGATCGATCCGGTGAGCCTCCGCGATATAACAGGGGAAAAGGTGGTCAGATTCTTTTCTCCCCACGGAGACAGTACCTGCCTGGTAGAAATCTCCCTTAAGGCGATGGAAGATCCTTTATATTCAATACAGATTTCAGATACCTCGGATATTACCCGGATCGACTGGGATTTCCTTATCGTAAATGATCCTGGATCAGAAAGGTATAATACAAATGTGGACGAGGAGGGGAGGGACACCATGTTCGGATGGGCTTCCAGGAACATTGCTGAAGAGCAAAGGGCGATGGAACAGGGGCTCTGCCCCGGCCAGACCAGAAAGGGATTGAGGATCACCGGCGAGGTCATAAACGTATTGGAATCGTTCTGCAGAATGTTCGACATCAAGAGCATCAGGCTTGAGGCCTTATTCTACCACAATGCCATTGTCTATGAAAGATATGGATTCGGTTATTTGAGCGGCTACCCCCAGATGATGAAGATCAACGAATTGTTTCAGCCGGGTGGAAAACTCCACAACAGGCTTGATGGGGGATCTCCTTTCAGGATGCCCCAATTTGCCCAAACCGTGAGAGGGAGGAGTTGGGCCATCCATGATCAGATCCTTGAACAGTTGGAAGATGAAGTCCTGGAAGATGGTTGGGTGTCACCTGTGATGTATCGCATGGTTGATAAGCCCAGAGCGATGGTAACCTTTCCCGATCCGGTATTCTGATTTCGGTATTTAAGATAAAGCTTTGCATAAGGGTCCGCATGTGTTTTAATAACAGGTGTTTTACAAAAGGTTCAACTGCCCTGTCTAGGGCGGAATTGCGCTTAAAACAGACTCTTTAATCGGCAGCGGGATTTTCCCCTTGATGAAATGATTATTCCCCCCCTCCGCAACTGGAGAATTAGAGCAAAAGTGATAAGTGTGACCATCCTTGTGGTCCTGCTTCCACTCCTTTGCGTCGCCCATCTATCCATGAACCGCTTCGGCAAGGCCCTGAGGCGTACTTCGGAAGAAAACCTCGAGCATCTGGTAAGAAATATCTATTCCATGTGTAAGATTCAGCAGGAGATGATTCAAAAAAAGGTAATCTCCGACCTCAATGTCGCAAAAGAACTCTTATCTCTCCGCGGCAGTGAAATTCAGATAGATATTAATGAAATGGTCAGCTTCAATGCGGTGAATCAGTTTTCCAAGAAGTCCCATAAGGTTATGGTGCCGGCCTGGAATCTGGGCGGTCTGAAGATTACGAAAAGCGATGCATTTGTCGACGAGGTACAGAGACTTGTCGGAGGAACATGCACCGTATTTCAGCGGATAGAAGATGATTGTCTTCTGAGAATATCGACAAATGTAATAGACAAGGAGGGTAAAAGAGGGATCGGAACCTATATCCCCCGAGAAAGTCCTGTGGCAAGAGCAATCGTGAAAGGGTATCCTTACCGTGGAAGGGCGTTTGTCGTGGATGACTGGTATATAGCGGCTTATGAACCGATCAAAAACAGCAAGGGGGAAGTCATAGGTGCCCTTTACGTGGGAGTTAAGGAGCAGAGCGCTCACTCGCTCAAAGAAGAGATAAAGCAGATACGGGTGGGTGAGACAGGCTATGTGTACATAATGGACAGCAAGGGCATCCTGAAGGTCCACCCGGCCAAAGAGGGCGATTCCATCCTTGAATCGAGGGATTCTTCAGGCTTTGAATATATCAAGGCGGTTGTAGAGGATTCCAGGTCGCTCCTTGACGGTGAAGTGGGTACGATAAGGTATCCATGGGTAAATCCTGAACTGGGTGAAAAAGGGGCGAGACAGAAGATAAACAAATATACCTATTTCAGACCATGGGACTGGATAATCGCCGCAGGCACATACGAAGAGGAGATCTATCACTCCCTCTATGAAACGGAGCAGTTTATCTTTCTCGTAGGCATGGCCTCTCTGGTCCTTGTTGTGCTTTTGACCGTGACGGTCTCCAAGGTCCTTACAGGACCGATACAGGATTTGACCGAAGTAACCACCAGGATGGCTGGTGGAGATCTTTCCCTGCGTGTCAAGGTTCGAAGTGAGGATGAGATAGGGATGCTGGGCAGGTCTTTCAACAGGATGATCTCCCAGATTCAGCATTATACGTCGGATCTTGAAAGGATTGTCGAGGACAGGACCCAGGAGCTGAAGGAATCAAGGGAAAAATACAGGGACCTTTCCCGTTTCCTCAACAGCATCCTGGACAGCGCCACCGAATATGCCATAATAGCCTTGGACTTTTATGGAAAGATAATCGAATTCAACAAGGGTGCTGAAAAGATCTATGGGTGGAAAAAGGAGGAACTTCTCGGAAAAGAAAATATTGCTATAACCATCCTGCCTGAAGAGGTCGCGCGCGGAGTTCAGGCAGAGATGTCGGCAAGCACCAGGCACGAGGGGTTATGCGAGCAGGAAATGGTCAGGGTGAGAAAGGATGGTGAATATTTCCCCGCTCATACGACCATTACAGCCATAAAGGACCGTACAGGCAAGACTACCGGATTTGTAGAGATAGACAGGGACCTTACTCAGCGGAAGGGTCTTGAAAGGGAGTTGAGAGAGACCAAGGAATTCCTGGAAAATATAATGGAAAGCTCTGTGGACGGGATCGTGACCGCCGATCTAAAGGGAAATATCACATATATGAATCGGGCAATGGAAGAGATACTCGGTTTCAGCCGCAAGGAGGTCCTGGGCAGGCATGTATCGTATATCTATACAAGGGGCATGGATGAGGCAAGGGATATAGTGACCTATCTGAAGGCTGCCGAGAGGGCTGAGAATTATGAAATGCAGGTCAATAAAAAGGACGGCGGCATCGTTTCCATATTGACATCCCTTTTCCAGTTGAGAGATGAAGACAACCAGCTGATAGGTACTGCGGGAATATTCAAGGATATTACCGAAAAGACCATACTTGAACAAAAATTAAAGGCTGCGCAGGTCAGGCTTTTTGAGGCCTCGAGGATGAGGGCGCTTGGAGAGCTTGTCGCAGGAGTCGCCCATGAACTGAACAACCCTCTGATGGCGTCAAAGACCATCCTTTATGTAATATTGAAAAACAGCCTCCTTGAATCCGGCGACCGAGAAAGGCTTGAGCTGATAAAGGAGTGCAATGACCGCATAGAAAAGATAGTTGAACACCTCAGGGAGTTTTCAAGACAGACAAAGCCGTTATTTCAGGAACTGGATATTAATGTGCCGGTAGAAAAGGCGCTTCTTATAACAGGGCAGCAGTTGATAAATCACAGCATCTCGGTGGTAAAAGACCTTTCCGGTGACCTGCCTGTAATAATGGCGGATTCGAATCAGCTTGAACAGGTATTCCTGAACCTCATTTCAAACGCAAGGGATGCGATGGATGAAATAAAAGGGGAAAGGGGGCTTAACATAAGGAGTTACTCGATAAAAGAGGATGATGCCACATTGATAGCGGTTTCTTTCAAAGATACCGGAATCGGAATTGACAAAGAGAATTTTCATAAGTTGTTCGAACCGTTTTTCAGCACCAAACCTGTCGGAAAGGGTACCGGTCTGGGGCTGTCGCTGTGTTACGGTATCATTGAGGCTCATGGCGGCAGAATCGAGATAAAGAGCCGGAAAGGCAAGGGTACGGAGGTTATAGTCATTATTCCGGCCAAAAGAGAAGAAAAGGAGTATTAAGATGGCAAAAAGCATATTGATTGTTGATGACGATGAAATGGTCCTCATGGCCCTTGATGAACTACTGAAGCCGGAGGGTTATGATGTCCAGACCGTGAAGAGTGGAGTCGAGGCGTTGGAAAAGCTGCAGAAGAAGGGATACGATCTTTTGATGCTGGATATAATAATGCCGGAGATGGATGGATTTGAGCTATGCAGAAGAATAAGGGAAAAGGATGAGTGCGGAGATACTCCGATTGTTTTCCTTACGGCCAAAAGCAGGGAAGAGGACAGGGCACTCGGTCTGGATGTGGGCGCAAACCTCTTCCTTTCAAAACCGATTTCTCCTGAAAAGCTCCTTTCAATAATAACAGATACGATAGGTTGAACGGGAAGGTCGTTCTCCGGTTTAGATTGGAGATTCTTTACCCTGTCTGATGAACTTCAAACGATCGGGAGGTGCAGGAGATTTTCAAAGGCTTCTGTTTTATCCAGAAGTTCAATAAAATGATCCAGCTTTGATTCGTCCTTTGCAGACAGAGATGATGAGGTTTTATCGAGGAGGTTAAGTGCTGAAAATGTATCGTTATTTGCAAGAATCAGAGGTATGGCGTTTTTCTCCGCCAGGTCGGATATCTTTTGGGCCGGTTTTATCCCCCCTGTAATTACAATCCCGGCAATGGGGCGAGTGACATGGCTGTTGCCAACGCCGAGAGCCTTATCGTGCGGGCCCAGCAGTATGATTTTGTTATAGACCCTTTTGAAAATGCGCAGTTCGTCTGAAAGGTCGGATGATCCCACGGTCATGCCTGTGACAGGCCCTTCCAGTTTTCCTTTTCCGGACAATATCTCACCTGCCAGACGCCTTCTTATCTCTTCAACGGAAAGAAGTGACAGGGCCGCCTTCTCCGGCACGACCGCCGTGACCGGAAGACCTTTGGCCTTGAGAAGAGGTGCCATTTTTTCCTCCACCTCTCTCATGTCCGCTTCCGGTACCCTGTTGATCAATATGCCGCTGGTCCTCTCCAGCATTGAACAAACGGAAAATATTGAGTAAAGGGAGCTTGAGACACTGTAATATCTGTTGACAAGGATGAAGTCGGCATTGAGCCTATTGACTATCGATATGTCGTTCACATTATTCATGTTTTTATCGAAAAAAATATGCGAACAACCCATGACAAGGATAATGTCTTTTTCAACAGACAGCTCATGAGCCACAGCCTCTATCCGTTCAAGGATCTTTTGAGGTTCTTTGATATCGTCTTCAACGAAAGGGTGGGGACATAGAGTATCAAGGGGGACATCAAGGTTGAGGAAGTCTTTGAACAGGATGGCGTCCCGATCCACCCATCGGCCGTCGATTTTCACCCGGTTGGAACCAAAGGGCTTTAAAAAGCCCACCGAGGCACCTTTTTGCGTGAATCTTTTTGCAAGGGCCCAGGTAAAAAGGCTCTGGCCCGCATTGTCCCCTGTGGAGCCGACAAAAAGAAAGGACATGCCCTGGAGTTACCTCCTGCTTAAGGTCTTTTTGACTCTTTTATCTAATTTGAACCGATTTCCTGTATCATTATATTGGCTTGAAATTGAAACATCAAAGGGTTTTTTAAGAAGGAGAGGCCATTTACAGATAGGATTGAAGAAAAGGGGCAGCGTGAGCCCAGGTGCACAAAATCCTTTTATCTTCGTGCCTATTTGAATTAGACGGTGGATTCGGGGTGCGGATCGGATATAAAATTGATATCTACTATTGAAAGATATGGCGAATCCCTGTATGGTTCATGACGATCGAACTGTATCGGCATCTCTCCGGATTCTTTTATCAGGTAAAATGATATGCCCGGAAGCGCGCGACAAAATGAGGACGATCCGGAACAACCGGCGGATTCGGGGAAGCCTTTTGAAGCTGCTGGGTCCGGTTGAAATCATAAACATTGCAAGGAGAAGTGTATGCTTGATCTTAAATTCGCCAGATCCAATCTGGATGGCATCAAAAATATGGTAAAAAACAGAAACTACGATTTGGATCTCTCGGGATTTGAGTCTCTGGACAAACAGAGGCGTGACGGGCTTTCCTTTCTTGAGGATCTGCGGCATCGAAGAAACAAGGTGAACGAACAGATCGCCTCAATGAAAAAGTCGGGCCAGGACGCCTCTTCTGTAATCTCTGAAATGAAGGAGGTCTCATCCCTGATCAAGGAAAAGGAGAAAGAACTGTCTCAATGTATTGCCGAGCTTGAAAGTCTCTTGATGATTATACCCAATATGCCTGATGATTCGGTTCCGGTCGGAAAGGGGGATGAAGATAATCCCGTGATACGGACCTGGGGGGAGATCAGGGAGATGAATTTCGAGCCGCTGCCTCACTGGGAGATCGGTGAAAATCTGGGGATCCTTGATTTTTCCTGTGCAGCAAAACTTGCAGGGGCAAGATTTGCATTATACCGAGGGATGGGAGCAAAACTTGAGAGGGCTCTTATTAATTTCATGCTTGATTTGCATACCGGGGAACATGGCTATCTTGAGGTTCTTCCCCCGTTTCTTGTGAATTCGGCATCCATGACCGGAACAGGTCAACTTCCCAAGTTCAAGGAAGACCTTTTCAAGATAGACGGATGGGACCTTTTTCTGATCCCTACAGCAGAGGTTCCCGTAACGAACATCCACAGGGAAGAGATCCTTTCAGATGATGACCTGCCTTTATACTATGTGGCATACACCCCGTGCTTCAGATCAGAGGCCGGGTCTTACGGAAAGGATACTAGAGGTCTTATAAGACAACACCAGTTTAATAAGGTGGAACTGGTCAAGTTTTGTAATCCTGAGTCCTCCTACGAAGAGCTGGAACGGCTTACCGGTAATGCTGAACAGGTATTGAAACGTCTCTGTCTACCCTACCGTGTCGTAACCCTTTGTACCGGTGATTTGGGGTTTTCTTCGGCAAAGACCTATGACCTTGAGGTCTGGTTGCCGGGGCAGGGGCTGTACAGAGAGATATCTTCCTGCAGCAACTTTGTCGATTTTCAGGCAAGGCGGGCGGGAATCCGTTTTAAGAAAAAGGGCGGCAAGGGAACCGAATTGGTTCACACCATTAACGGATCCGGGCTTGCGGTGGGCAGGACCTTGGTCGCGATACTTGAAAACTACCAGCAGCCTGACGGAACCGTTGAAATCCCCGAAGCATTGAGACCTTATATGGGCGGTATCGATTATATTCGGCCCGGTACAAGATGATAGGAAAAGAGATACATTCATATGCCGGCTGGCGGGATTACCAGAGAAGGATCAAGAGGAATGATAGGAAAAAAGACCTCTTAAAGAGGTTGCCGTTTTTGCTGCTTGTTTCCGCGGGAGGATTTATCCTTCTCTGCATTTTTTATATCTCCGGATTGTGGATCTCAGGTCACCTGAAGGAAGAGCCTTCCATAAAAGATGAACCAAAAAGTGACCGGAGACACTCTGCCGGGGAACTTTCCCGCGCCCACATAGTAGCTGCGCTCAAAGAATCGGGGCTGGCAGGACATGGTCCATGGGAAAAGATCGGAATCCGGATCGGGGGCAGAAAGCTAAATCTAGAGACCACAATAAATCCTAAGCTTCAGAACTACATAAACGGCCTTTTGGCTCGATCCAAAACTCATAAAGCGGCAGTGGTCGTCATAAGGCCGGAAGACGGCCGGATCCTTGCAATGGCCGATTATGACGAGACAGGACTGGGCAATGGCGTATACCTGCAGTCGAAATTTCCGGCGGCCAGCCTTTTCAAGATCATTGCCGCCGCAGCAGCGCTTGAGTCTGCCGGTTTCACTCCTGAAAAAAAGATCGCATATGCGGGCAGAAAGCATACCCTTTATAAGAGTCAGCTCAAAAAAAGCCCCGGAAGATATGCGACAACCACGAGCCTCAGAAATGCGTTTGCTTCATCCATTAACCCGGTATTCGGGAGACTGGGGACCTACCATCTCGGAAAAGACTTGATGGGTGATTATGCGCAACGCTTTTTATTTAACAAGACAATCGATTTTGAACTTCAGATCGGTGTCAGTACCGTTTCAGTCCCGGAAGATGAATTCGGGCTCGCAGAGATTGCATCAGGATTTAACAAGAAGACATTGATAAGCCCTATTCATGCCGCGCTTTTGGCCTCGGCGGTAGCTAACCGGGGTGTGATGATGCGGCCATGGTTCATTAAGGATGCCAGTGAAGACTCGGGCAATACCGTTTACAGGGGTTCCCCCAAAGCGCTTGGCAGGGTAATGAAGGAAAAAACCGCCGCTCAGATGAGGGTCCTCATGAATGGCACCGTGATTTACGGCACGTGCAGGAAGTCCCTTAAGAGACTTTTAAGAAAAAAATTGTTCAGAAAGGTTGAATTGGGCGCTAAAACCGGAACAATCAACGATATGGACGACAGATACAAGTATGACTGGTTGAGCGCCTATGCACTCCCGGAGAAAGGAAAAGACGGTATCTGTATCTCGGTTCTGGGGGTTCATGGAAAGACACTGGGAGTAAGGGCGAACGAACTTGGAAGGGCGATAATCCATTACCATTTTGCTTCATGACCCGGAGAGCACCCCTTTGTTTTATAACCAGGTTCATTTGGGATCCTGGAAAGACTTGATTTTTAACAGGACAGGAGCATGAATTATGTGCGGTATAGTATGCTACATAGGCTACAAGCAGGCAAAACCGATTCTTATAGAGGGATTGAAACAGCTCGAATACAGGGGATACGATTCGGCGGGACTGGCCATACAGGGAGAAGAAGGGATAGCTTGTGAAAAGGCCACCGGAAAGATATCCGCCCTGGAAGGCAAGATAAACGGTATCGAGATGAAAGGAACGGTTGGTATAGCGCATACCAGATGGGCAACCCACGGGGAGCCCACGGTGGAAAACGCACACCCGCAGATTGACTCTGATAAAAAGGTTTTTGTCATACATAACGGAATCGTTGAAAACTACCTGTCCATAAAAAAACGGCTTGCAAAAGAAGGTATACGGTTTGCGTCCGACACGGACACGGAGGTCCTCGCACATCTGATAGGCCTCAATTTCGAAGGTGATTTGAGCGGGGCCGTAAGAAAGGCGATTTCTCAGGTGGAGGGGACATTCGGTATGGCCGTTCTTCATGCCGACGCTCCCGGTGAGATCGTAGTGGCAAGGAGAGGAAGCCCCCTGATCCTGGGCATAAGCCCCGAGGGTAACCTCGCCGCTTCCGACGTGTCCGCAATGGTGCGACATACGAATCAGGTCGTTCACCTTCAGGACAACGAAATTGCCCATATTACGAAGGATGATTTCTCAATCTCAACGGCTCAGGCAAAACCTATACAGCGGATAGCCGAAACAGTGGAATGGAAGGCTGATGATGCGGAATTGAACGGTTTCCCCCATTTCATGCTCAAGGAGATATATGAACAGCCTGAAACGATAAACAACGCAATGAGAGGCAGATTGGAGCCGGGAGAGGGGGTTCCGAGGCTTGGAGGGATAGAGCCTGCCTGGGATATGCTCAAGAAGTGCAGACATATCGTGATCGTGGCCTGCGGGACTTCCTATTACGCCGGATGCGTGGGCAGGTGTATGTTTGAAAAGCTTACGGAGATCGATGTGGAGGTCGAGCTGGCGTCTGAGTTTCGATACAGGAAACTTAATTTTCCTCCCAACACCTTTATAATCGCTCTCAGCCAGTCGGGTGAAACGGCTGATACCCTTGCAGCCATAAGGGAGGCAAAAAGAAAAGGAGCGAGTCTGCTGGGTATAGTCAATGTGGTCGGAAGCTCCATTTCAAGAGAGACAGCGGCTGGTATCTATAATCATGCCGGCCCAGAAATCGGTGTGGCTTCCACAAAGATCTTTACATCGCAGCTCGTTATTCTGACCTTGCTGGCCCTGCTTCTTGGAAGACATCAGAGCCTTTCTCTGACAGAGGGGATAGAGGCGATCAGGTCTCTTCAGAAACTTCCCGAGCTTGCGAGGGATGTGCTTTCTCAGGCCAATCATATAGAGGCTGTGGCGGAAAAATATTATAATCGGAGAAACTGGCTCTTTATCGGCAGGAAATTCAACTATCCGATTGCACTCGAGGGAGCGCTGAAGCTCAAGGAGGTATCATACATACATGCCGAAGGGTATGCTTCAGGCGAAATGAAACATGGTCCGATCGCACTCATCAATCCTGAAATGCCTACCGTGGCGATCGTGCCGAGGGACGACATGTACGAAAAGATGATAAGCAACATAAACGAGATAAAGAGCAGGAAAGGGCCTGTTGTCGCTATCGTTACCAAGGGGGATGATAAGATCAGGGATATAGCCGATGACGTTATAGAGATACCAGCCACGCTCGATTTTTTGAATCCCATCCTGGCGGTGATACCATGTCAGCTGCTTGCCTATTATTGTGCAAGTTTCCTGGGAAGGGACATCGATAAGCCGAGAAATTTGGCAAAGAGTGTGACAGTGGAGTAAGACAGCGCCCGTTTTTGTCGACCAGGCTTACTGGGTCGGGTCTTGCATAATGAAATAAATACGGATTGAGCATCTCCGGGGCGGTCGGATAATCGGGATTTCCTTTTTGCGCCGTGCAGCACGTCAGGATTCAAAATGCCGGGTGAACCCCGGTGGGAAAAAGTGGAAATTCGCTCCGGTGTCCCTGAATCGCTTTTAGGTTGCTGAATCGGGGCAAGAGCCGTATCTATTCCATCTATGGATGAAACTTATGTCAGCATCCAGAAAGAACTTTAACGCCGGTCTGATAAAAAGAAGTAGCCGGGTTTTTAACATCACCAGATATCTCGGAAGGGTGATCCTCTTTTTTTTCTTTCATCTGGAAATAAGGGGGATAGATAATCTGCCTACAAGGGATGGCTTTGTCCTGCTGCCCAAACATCAGCGGTGGGAAGACATTCCATTGATGAGTCTGGCCACGCCCCGGTCCCTCTATTATATCGCAAAACATGAATTGTTTTCAAATCCCTTTACCATGTGGTTTATAAGCTCTCTTGGCGGAATACCTCTCAACAGAAAGAATCCTCTGGCGACCAGACGTTTTCTTAAAGCGGTTTTGAATTGCCTGTCCGAGGGAGAGGGGCTCGTCCTTTTTCCCGAAGGTACTTATTACAAGAGGTGCATGGGGCCGGGAAAAGTGGGAATGGTAAGATTGATCCTTTCCCATATTGCACCTCCCTTTATTCCCGTGGGTGTGAGGTATGTCAAAGGATGGTTGAGAACATCGGTGAGAATAAACTTCGGCAGGCCCCTTTACCTGAATGAAGATGAGACGCCTGATTTCTTTCTTGAAAGGATAATGAAATCGATAGCCGAACTATCAGGCCTGGCGGAAAACAACGGATAAAAGACAACGCGGGGGGCAGGGCGGATGCATGAGATGGATACGGTTCACCGGATAATCGATGGATACGCAGACGAGGTAATAAGGCTGCAGTAGGTCTTGCCTACTTGCCGGCGCTGGGACCGCCTAACGGCGGGAGCGGAGAGCATGAAAAGACCGAGTATGTCAGTGATTGGTCAACAGTGTCAGATACCGCCCTCAGCCGAATGAATTCTGCCTCATATCAAACGTCTTGACCGATGTCAAGATCCCTGCCCATATCTATATGGGCAGGGATAAGACACGATAATGGCGCAGAAAGAGAAAATTAATCAAAAGATGATAACACTTTAAGATGATCGGAATAGATTATGCAGAAAAGACTTCTTGTCACCGGTGCCGCCGGTTTTATAGGATCCAATTTCGTCCGTTACGTACTCGAGCAGAAGAAACAATGGAGTATCGTTAGTTTTGACTGCCTGACCTATGCTGGTAATCCGGCCAATTTTGAGGACCTTTCGCCTGAACTGTCCAGTCGTCACAGACTGATCAGGGGCGATATAAGGGATGAAAAACCGCTTGATCACCTGTTCCGGGAGGAAATCTTTGACGGGGTCGTTCATCTTGCTGCGGAATCGCACGTTGACAGGTCTATTTATGAACCTGACCGGTTTGTAGAGACGAACGTGCTCGGGACCTTCCGCATGCTTGAATCGTCCAGGAGGGCCTGGGAGAACGGGAAGGTGGGAGAAGGCTTCCGGTTTCTCCATGTATCGACTGACGAAGTGTACGGAAGTCTTGGTCAAGACGGCTATTTCACGGAAAAGACCCCTTATGATCCCTCAAGTCCTTATTCCGCCTCAAAGGCCGCATCAGATCATTTTGTGCGGGCCTATAACAGGACCTACGGCCTTCCGGCTGTCATAACCAATTGCTCCAACAACTATGGTCCCTATCAGTTCCCGGAAAAACTGATCCCCTTGATGATACTCAATATACTGGAAGAAAAACCTCTGCCGGTTTACGGGGACGGCAGCAATGTCAGAGACTGGCTGTACGTGGTTGATCACTGCGATGCGCTTCTCAGGGTGTTTGAGCTGGCAGAGCCCGGCCAGACCTATAATATCGGAGGGAATGAAGAAAGAACGAATCTTGAGATAGTACATACCCTGTGCGACGTAATGGACAGACGGCTTGGAAGGACAGGGGAGCATTCCGGCAGGAGGCTGATTCGATTTGTCGCGGACAGACCGGGGCATGATAAACGTTATGCCATAGATGCCTCAAAGATAAGTGAAGAGCTTGCCTGGCGACCGAAAAACGAATTCAAGACGGCCATGGAGGCAACGGTCGATTGGTACCTGGACCACATGGAGTGGGTTGAATCTATCCGATCAGGCGATTATCTGAAATGGATGGAGAAAAATTACGGTGAAAGGGGATGAACCTTCCGGGGCCGGACTATTTTATAACGACCGCGGGGATATCAAAGTGTCTTTGAAGGGAGCCTGCCGCCTTCCGGACCTGTTTTTGGGGTAGCAGGCCCGTTACCGTGGCGATTGAGCAGCACAGCCCCATCAGATCGCTACCTGAATCCTCAATGGATAGAAATATCTCACTTGCTATGCCGTAGCGGTCACCGAAATGAGGTCCTGTCATTGAAAACACCGATACCGGCACACTTGAAGTAATCTGATTCAGACAGGACATGTCCTTGAACATCCGCCGGTAATTATGATCCGGTCCCGGGAGGCAGAGAAAGACCTTCCAGCCCTCCTTTTTCTCAAAAGGGCTTGATATAAAGAAGGGAATGCCGATTTCTTCCCGTGCCAGCCTTTCCAGGAGAAGGCAGAACTGATGAACCCGACCCCGGTAAAGGTCGAGTCTGAACAGGACCTGATTCTCATGCAGATCGAGGCTGTAGACCTTGGGTTTTTTTTCCTGATAGGATGCAACGACCTCTTTAAATAGCCGCTCCTTTCCCTTTTGGGCCAGTTTCCAGTCCTCCGGTGTCCTGTAGGTGCTGAAGTCGAAGGAACTGAAAAGGGCCTTAGTAACCGTTTCAATTAAACTCTCTTTGACGACCACGGATATTGATGAACTCGATTGTGCGATTGAGGCGGGTTGGATCGATTTGTCGACAAGCAGTCTTATGAGTTCCGCAGTTATTTCGGGATTGCTTTTGTGGGGAAAAAGGGAAAGGATCGAACTCCTGTTGCTTTTTTGATTCGCGACCCCAACTATTTTTTCCACTTTGGCGGATAGAGACCGTGCCTGGGCAGCATCGACCACTGCGTCCAGGTTCCAGCAATGCCCCCGGTAAGCGCAGTTAAGGAATGAAATGTTTATTTTCTCTTTTGCCATGAGGTGGGAGAATTTCGCAGCAGCAGCCTTTTGTCCCGCAGACGCCCTGAACGAAATCCAGCCCACCTGTTTCAAGATCTTGAATCCGCCGAGTCTTGTATTGAGGGTCATCAGGTGCCTGATATTTAATCAAAGCAGATTGCTTACAACGGCCCACATGCCTTCAGTATCAATAGGTTTTGCGATGTAATCGTCGGCCTCCGTGGACATGCCGTCCGCGTGTGTATAGGTGGTCGTAGGGACCGCCTCACCCACGGCGGTCAACAGCACAATAGGGATATTCCTGGTCTGTTCATCCGCCTTTAACTCCGAGCAGAGCACATAACCGTCCTTTCTGGGCATCATTACGTCTAAGACTATCAGGTCGGGGCGTCTCTCCTTTATAGATTGCTCGGCTTCAACCCCGTCATATGCGCGGCCTACTTCACAATCTTTACTCTCCAGCATCATGGCAACTGTTTCAACGAGATCAGGGTCATCATCAACTACGAGTATATATTTCCTGGACATAATGTAACCTCCTGTAAATGAATATCAGCTAGTTGCAACGATTTACCCCATAAAATTTATTATAACAATTTTGAAAACTAAATTCAGCTAAATAATTGACTTTTACTGTTGAAAATGAGTGAGAAAATCAGAGCAAGGAGGTCCAAAGGGCCCCTGCTATATTATCCGGCCTCGGGTCTCGGATAAAGCCCCCCTTTTTCAACTATCTCCGGGACCATCTCCTCCCATTCTATGGCCATTATGTGAAAGCCGCTCACCCCCTCTACCTCTTTCAGCCTTTGGATCGACTCCACGCATATCTTTATTCCTTCCCGGGCCTGTTCTTCTTTCGGCACGCCGCTCATCCTTTTTACGACCTCCTCCGGCACATCCATGCCAGGCACCCTGTTTCTCATATACTTGGCCATACCGGCGGACTTCAGGGGGGTGAGTCCCGCCAGTATGAAGACCTTTTTGTGAAGCCCCCTGTCTCTTGCCTGTTTCATCCACTCCTCGAAGCGATCAAGGTTGTAGATACACTGGGTCTGTATGAACTCGACGCCAGCTGCGACCTTTTTGGCAAGCCTGGGGACCCTTATTTCAAAAGGGTCTGCAAAGGGATTGGCGGCGGCACCTATGAACATCTTAGGTGGCCTGTTGATGTCGTCTCCGCCCAAAAATTTTCCTTCATCTCTCATCTGTTTTACCGTCTGGATCAGGTGAATGGAATCAAGGTCAAATACGTTCTGAGCTTTCGGGTTGTCCCCGAATTGCTGGTGATCTCCCGACAGGCATAATATGTTGTGTATGTCAAAAGAGGATGCCCCCAGTATATCGCTTTGAAGTGCTATTCGATTCCTGTCGCGGGTAACCATCTGAAGGACCGGTTCAACCCCCTTCAACTTGAGATGAATGCAGGCTGCCAGACTGCAGAGCCTTGTCACCGAGGTCTGATTATCCGTGATGTTTATCGCATCCACATGGGCCTTTATCATATCCGCCTTTTTTGTAATCGCCTCCGGATCGCTGCCCCTGGGCGGACCGCATTCAGAGGTGACTGCGAGGTGGCCTTGGGTGAGAATCTTTTCAAGTCTGCTGGGTGTGCCGCTCATAGTATTACATCCTCCCTGACGACTTTTCTCGGACCGCCCGCCCTTTCACAGGACCAGTCCTTTATCGGAATTATCTTTTCATAATCCTCAAGCCGGCCCAGTTCCTTGAGCCTTTCGATAATAAGCTGCCATGCACAGTCGAGTTCCTTGTTGATTTCGCATTTTCCTTTTGTGGATCCGCCGCACGGGCCGTTGAGCAGCCTCTTGGCGCATCTGGATATAGGGCAGATCCCGGCTGTCCGGCCCAGGATGCAGTCTCCGCATCCCTGGCAGCGCTCGGTCCACAATCCCCTCTGTTCCGTCACCCCGATGAAAGAGGTGTTTACTCCCGGAAATACCGGCAGGGAAGGGTATGTCTCGGCCATGAACTGTACTCCGGCACCGCATGCAAGGGACAGGATCGCGTCATACCTGTCTGCACGGTCCCTCAGCTCTTCCAGGAATTCACGGTCACATTGGCGCTCAAAGGTTATCTCATCAATTTTGACCTCTTTGCCCTGGTTCATGAAATACATTCTGAGGGCGGAAGCGATCACCCCCACCTCCTTTTTCCCTCCGGCCTCACACACTGTCACACATTCGTTGCATCCGGCCACAAGGATTGAGCTGAATGGCTCCACCTGCTCGATGATTTCCTCTATCGGCTTTTTTCCCGCGACTATCATGAAGGGTTACCTCGCTTTTTTGGATTGTAAATCCTACGCCGCCCTATCCGTGTTTACCCTCTTGACCGGATTCGGACCCAGCTCTTTCACCTTCTGCGTCATTTCAGTTGCAATCTCCGCGAACCTCGGTCCTTCCCCTGATGAGAGATTGAACATCTGTACCCGTTCCCCGCCTATTCCTATGCTGTCCAGGATCTTTTTCGCCTGCCTGACCCTCAGTTTCGCCCTCAGGTTTCCGTTTTCAAAGCGGCAGTCTCCTTCCAGACAGCCTACCACATAGACACCGTCTGCACCCTTTTCAAAGGCCCTCAGTATATGGATCAGGTCGACCTTGCCGGTACAGGGAACCCTTATTATCCTGATTGAGCCTGGGTAATGAATGCGCATCGAACCTGCCAGGTCCGCGGCGGTGTAACCTCAGAAATTGCAGCAGAATGCCACTATTATCGGTTCGTTATCCTTCATCAGATGACTCCTTCGAACAGTGCGTCCAGTTTGCTCATAATCTGATCGTCCCGGTACCATCTCAGTTCTATTGCCTTTGCAGGACATTCCGCAGCACATATGCCGCATCCGTGACACAGGGCCTCGTCTATTTCGCTTACCCCCTCCTGGTTTATCCTGGGCACCCCGTAAGGACAGGACCTTACGCATATGAGGCATGAGGCGCACATGTCCGGATCTACCTTCGCGGTCACGGCGGAAAGCACTATCTCCGGCTGTGATAAGAAGGTCGCGGCCCTTGATGCGGCAGCCTTTGCCTGGGTAATCGATTCGGATATCAGTTTCGGACTGTGTGCTGTCCCGCATATGAATATGCCTTCATTTGCCAGATCCACCGGACGAAGCTTCGCATGGGCCTCAATAAAGTATCCTTCTCCGTTCCTGGGCAATTTCATTATCGAGGCCAGCTCCCGGGTGTTTTCAGGTACCATGCCGGCGCTCAATACCAGCAGATCGGCATTGATCCTTAAGTCCATATCTATTATATGGTCCCTGAAGGTGACCGACAGTCCTTCTTCACCCTGTTCGACAAGGGGAGGGCGCTCCTCTGAAAAGCGGACAAATATTATACCCCTCTGTCTTGCCTCGGAATAGTATCTCTCCATCATGCCGTAGGTGCGCATGTCACGATAAAGTATGTACACGTTGGTTTGAGGGTTGAGTTCCTTTATTAGGATCGCGTTTTTTACGGCGCTTTGACAGCACACACGGGAACATATTGGGTTTTCCCTGTTCCTTGATCCGACGCACTGGATCATTACCACGTTTTTGAGATCATCAGCCCCTTTCAGGTCGAGCCTCTGCCCCAGTTCTATCTGGGTTAGGACATGAGGGTCCTGACCGTAAAAATACTCCGTGGGCCGGTATTCTTTTGCGCCCGTGGCCAGTATGGCCACTCCATGGTCAATCTTGCGTTCATACATGCCTGGGCCTACAATTACCTCTGTGGTAAAGTTGCCCTTGAATCCGGTGAAGCCGACGATAAGGGATCCAAGCAGCACCTGAATCCTTTCATGGCTGCTCACTTTTTCGATCGTCTCAAGAAGGTATCTTTGAATGTCTTTACCTTCAATAGTCCTGATTAGCTCTGATGACAGTCCCCCCAGCCCGACCTCCTTTTCGACAAGAACGACGTCAAAGCCCTGATCGGCAAGCCCCAGGGCGCTGTTCATCCCGGATACGCCTCCACCTATCACCAGTGCCCGTTTGTTGATGGGTATCCGTTTTTCCTTAAGAGGTTTGAGAAGCCCCGCCCGTGCCACGGCCATCCTGACAAGATCTTTCGCCTTTTCCGTGGCCGCTTCCGGATCGTTTGCATGCACCCATGAGTCCTGATCCCTTATGTTGGCCATCTCGAAAAGGTATTTATTGAGGCCGCAGGCCTGCAGGGTCTCCTGAAAAAGCGCCTCGTGCGTCCTTGGAGAACATGAGGCAACCACTACCCGGTTGAGGCCCTTTTTCCTTATAACCTCTCTTATCTTGTCCTGTGTATCCTGAGAGCAGGTAAATAGATTGTGATCGGCAAAGGTCACAAAAGGCAGGCGTGCGGCATAGGCCGTCACCGTCGGCACATCCACCACCCCTGCTATGTTTATTCCGCAGTTACAGACAAAGACCCCTATCCTAGGCTCTTCCAGAGACACGTCCTTTTCGGCCGGAACGTGAAAATCTTTTGCGTCCTTGCCCCTTGAATCGGACAGAATGGTGGAAACAGAACAGGCCGCGGCGCTTGCCTCTGTAACGGAGGCGGGGATATCCTTGGGGCCCTGAAAGACTCCGGCCAGAAAAATACCCGGCCTTGAGCTTTCAACCGGATCAAGGGGAGATGATTTTGCGAAGCCGTATGAGTCGGTTTCCACCCCTATACGCCCTGCAAGCTCTATTACGGATGGGGGTATCTCTAGCCCCACCGACAGGACGACCATGTTAAAGGTCTCGGTGAGCAGCTGTCCCAGCTCATCCGAGTATGTTATGGAAAGATCCCCGGATTCCCTTATCTCATCTATGGTATGGATCCTTGATTTGATAAATTTTATTCCCGCTTCATCCCTGGCCCTGAGAAGATATCTTTCATAATCCTTTCCAAATGTCCTCATATCCATGTTGAAGATCTTGCATTCCAGCCGGCCCTGGCAGTGCTCTTTGGCTATCATGGCCTCTTTGATGGCATACATGCAGCATACGGAGGAGCAGTATCCCTTGTCGCATCGATTCGTGTCTCTTGAGCCCACACACTGGATCCAGGCGATTTTTTGAGGCGCCTCCCTGTCAAGCGGCCTCATCAGGTTGCCTCTATATGGCCCTGAGGCGCTCAGAATCCTTTCGAACTCCTCGCTTGTAACAACGTTAGCGTGCCTGCCGTAGCCATATATGTCCAGCCCGGAAGGATCAAACCCCTTGCTTCCGGGACATAGAATCAAGGCGCCCACGTCAAGGATCGAGGTCCTCGCCCTGTCTTCATAGTTGATGGCTCCTGCAATGCACATCTTTTCGCAGAGACCGCAGCCGATGCATGACTCATCGTCTATTGCGAATGCAAGCGGAATTGCCTGAGGATATTCCATATAGGTTGCATTCCTGCGGTCAAGGCCGAGATTGTAGAGATTTTGAACGGATATGGGACAATACTTGGCGCATTCCCCGCAACCGGTACATTTTTCCGTGTCGACATACCTCGGGCGGTTAAGGAGGGCGACTGAAAAATCTCCAGGCTCACCGCTTATGGATTCTATTGAGCTGTTGGTGATTATGTTTATGTTCAGGTGCCGGCCGACCTCGACCAGTTTGGGCGAGATTATTCACATGGCGCAGTCGTTGGTAGGGAAGGTCTTGTCCAGCCTGGCCATCATTCCTCCTATGCTTGATGAGTTCTCCACCAGATGAACATAGTAGCCGGAACTAGCCAGGTCCAGGGCCGCCTGCATACCGGTTATCCCTGCACCGACGACCATGACCGAACCGCTTGGAGCCTTACCTGATGCCGTCATGAAAACACCTCGCCTTTTTTGATTATCAGAGTCTGGCCTCATCAAGGATCAGGGGCAGCCTGTCCTCCCACCCCATGGTTGATATCATGACTCCTGCCATTCCTTTTTCCTTAAATTTTACAATAAGATCAGCAGTAATCTTAATGCATTGCTTTAGTTTATCAGGCGATTTTTGAATGTCTCTTATTAGGTCTGAGGGGATGGAGATGTTCTTTATATTCCTGTCGATATAGCGGGCCATTCCCGCTGATTTCAACAAGAGGACCGTTGGGATGACCGAGATGCTCATTCCTGCTATTCTCCTTGCAAACTGATTAAAGCGGTGCATGTCGAATACGGGAGTTGTGATAACAAATTCAACACCTTGATCTATCATCTTCTCAAGGTTCTCAAGTTCTATGTCCAGGGCCCCGCCCATAGCGCCCGCATTTATCGTGGCGCCTATTGAGAAGCGCGGGGTGCTGTTCAGTTCTATCCCGGCCATATCCTTTCCTTTTCTAAGACCGGCCATGGTTTCAATAAGCTGCATGAGATCAACGTCATATACCGATCTTGCCTGGGGTTGATCTCCGAATCTTATATCCTCGCCGTTAACCGCCATCATATCTGATACGCCGAGGGCGGAAGCGGCCAGCAGATCGGCCTGCAGGGCCAGTCTGTTTCTGTCGCGGCAGGAGGCCTGGAACACGGCATTAAAGCCGTGTCTTGCCAGAAACGCGCATCCGCCCAGGGAACTGGCCTTGACAACCGCATTTGCCATCTCAGGAATTACAAGGGCGTCAAGCCGCCCCTTGACGTGATTGGCGTTACGTAAAAGGCCCGAAAAATTAGGACCTTTAGGTGGTTCAAATTCTCCTAGAAGAACATATTTTCCAGCTTCGATCTTTTCACTGATAGACATTCGGTCGACCTCCTGAGTCAACAGGATTGCCTCTTGATGGCGTTGGAAATTGCCATTTCCAGTTCCTGGATTCCAAAGGACTTTATGTGGTAGTAGAAAATACCCTGCTGACGTATATCGCTTTCAAGCTGAGGCGTGTTTACGTCGGCGCAGATTATGATGGGGAGTTGTTCTTCTATCCCCTTGATTATGGATATGAATCCGCAGTCCTGTTCAAGAAGGGATGAATCAAGGATTAGTGCATCAAATCTCTGAGCCTGGAGGCAGAGTATTGTCTCTTTAAGCGATTTCGCCCTCACGCTGCTGAGACCTGTCTCACTCAGAAACCGGTCCAGTTCGCTTGAGATTCCCTCAACAGGTTCCGCGATTAATATCGATTCTGAAATGCCCATGGTCGACTGCTTTCCCCCAATCGGACGGGTCGATTACGGCGGATCGTAAAGACAACACGGCAAAATATCGTTTGTTGTCACATGTCCAGGTTCCAGGTTCAGTCCGGAAATTTGCCGATGCCTGTAATCCGGTTTCCGGATGGACATCTAATCAGGATTGGAAATAACATGTTAAGAGATTACACAGCAATATTCGTACCTTTGAATTATGGCTCATGAAAGATCCGATTTATTTTGGGCGGTGAAAGGCATTTTAACCAAAAAGAGGTGAATATCCCCTTGAAATATTTGTTGACCCGGCTTGAGAGAAAACCGGAAGGGATATGGTCCAGCCGGCATAACAGGCCATGGCAGGAAATTTTCGGGGCAATTTGTAACGGTGCCTTAACTATGTTTTGGCATAACTGCCTGAAAAATAAAGAGAAATTATCACAGGCGATAAAATATCTCAAATGTGACAATATTACTCGTAGCACTGGCGGTTTTGCACCTCAGTAGAGGTCGTATTTTTTGATCTTGAGGCCAAGGGTCTTGCGGTTGATGCCGAGCACCTGTGCCGCTTTTGCCTTTTTCCCTTTTGTCCTTCTCAGCACGAAACGTATATATTTTTTTTCAAGCTCTTCCAGGCTGAAAGGTTCTTCCGAATACATCTGAAATTCGCCCATGCGTTGAGATATGAAGGAGGGAAGATCACTCGGGCGTATTATGTCGGTGTCTTCAAGTATGAGTATCCTCTCGATCGTATGTTCCAGCTCCCTTACATTACCGGGCCAGGAATACTCCATCAGTATCTCCATTGCGTCGGGAGTTATTTCAGGCTTGGGGCGCTTTATCTTGCGGCTGAATCTGTTGAGGAAATGTTGAGTAAGGATCGGGATATCCGCCTTCCTCTGTCTTAAGGGGGGCAGATGAATCGGGACAACGCTGATACGGTAAAAGAGGTCTTCTCTGAAATCACCTGTTTGAATCGACTGTTCAAGGTTTTTATTGGATGCGGAAATTATTCGGATATCCAGTCTTATCCTCTTGTGGCCTCCCACCTTCATGAATTCCCTTTCCTGAACCACCCTCAGGAGTTTTGCCTGGATATTGAGGCTCAGGTTGGATATCTCGTCAAAAAAGAATGTGCCCTGGTTGGCAAGTTCAAAAAAGCCATGCTTGGTATTATGAGCCCCTGTAAATGAACCCTTTACATGACCGAACAGCTCGCTTTCAAGAAGGCTTTCCACAAGTGAGGAGCAGTCAACCGCAACGAATTCCCTGTTTTTTCTGAGACTGTTGACATGTATGGCCCTTGCTACCAGTTCCTTTCCGGTACCGCTCTCACCCGTGATAAGTACCGTGCTGTCAGTGGGAGCCACCTTCAATATCTTTTCATAAAGATCTGCCATTGGGCGACTTTCGCCGATAATGAGGTTCCTTTTGGAGTCGATCGGCACTGCGTGCGGGCTTTTTCCCCGGATCGCATCGGGTCGCTCCGGGGTGAGGCCCTTGGCAAGGGCCGCATCCAGATCATCGAGCCGGAACGGTTTGACAAGGTAGTCAAGGGCGCCGAGCCTGACGCACCGAACGGCCGAGTCAATGCTGGGATAACCGGTTATCATGATAACCGGGGTTTTGGGATAACTGGAGCGGATTATTTTTAAAAGGCTTATTCCGTCCATGTCCGGCATTCGGATATCGAGCAGAATGAGGTCAAACGGGGCGCCTTTCAGCAGATCCACTGCATCGTGGCCGCTTTTAGCGGTCTTCACCATCATGCCCTTGTTTTGAAGTGCCCTGCTTATCGCCTTTCTGACAACGGATTCATCGTCAATAACCAGAACCTGTCTGTCTTGCATATCGTGCGTCATTGATCGACCGTTTCAGCTGTTAAGGGCAGAAGAATCTTAAATGAGGTCCCCTTGTTGATGACACTTTCCACTTCTATCTTCCCATGGTGGGCCTCGACTATGCCCTTTACGATCGAGAGCCCGAGACCCGTACCTATTACCTGGCGTGTACTTGGGTGTTTTACTCGGTAAAACTGATCGAAAATCTTGGGAAGTTCTTCCACCGGTATTCCGATGCCGGTGTCCTCGACCATTATCTGCACGTACCCGGCGTGTCCTTTGGCCGAGACTCGTATTTCACCACCTCCCGGGGAGTAGTTGACGGCATTACTGAGAAGATTGGTGAACAGCTCCTCCATGTTCTTTGGATCCGCCTGGATAGGCCGTATGTCGCCGCACTCAAGGATTATCTTTATTTGCTTTTCTGCGGCATGCTGTTCCATGAGGGAAATCGTGTTTTCCATGATTGAGAGCAGATCGGTCGGCACCCTGTGCTGCACGACCTTTCCCGCCTCGATCCTGGCGACATCAAGCAGGTCGTTTATCAGTTCCAGCAATACATCGATCTTTTTTATACCCCTTTCCACATAGTCTTTCTGCTTCAGACCCAGTTCCCCGGCCAGGCCCTCGCATAGTACGCTGTTGAGCTGCCTTATCGATACCAGAGGGCTTCTGAGTTCATGTGCAACCATGTTGACAAAGTTCGTCTTCATCAAATCGAGCTGTTTGAAGGCCGTAATGTCCTCAAGTACGGTGACCGCGCCTACCACACTCAAAAAGACATGCCGGTCAACCCCGAAAGCGGGCGCCGAAATCGCCCTCAGGATGTTTGACCCCACCCGAATCTCCTGGGCGATAAACTCACTCTGGCCGGTTTCGCCGTTTTGAATCTGTCTTATAGTCTCTATGAGAGACTTGCTGTCAATTATCTTGCTTATAGGAACGGGTGTCCTGGTTTGTTCCGGGATTTCCATCAGCCTCATGAGCGCCGGATTGTGAAGGACCACCTCAAGATTGCGATTGGTTACCATTACTCCGTTTGCCATGCAGTTGATGATCGTCCTGAGGCGACTCTTTTCTAGTGTGATGTCATATAGATTCTTTATGTTTTCCTCTTCAAAGAGCCTTGCCCTCTGTTCAAGGCGTTTTTTTTCGGCAGCCCTGTTTATGGTAAGAAGAAACTGGTCGACCTCAAAGGGCTTTGTTATGAAATCATAGGCCCCGTTTTTCATGCATTCAACCGCCGTATCAACCGTTCCGTGTCCCGTTATTATTATGACCGGGATATGGGGGTGGCTGTTCCGGACTATGCCCAGTAACTCTTCTCCTCCCATGACAGGCATCTTAAGGTCAAGGAGCATGATATCCACGCGGGCTTTTGAAAGTATCTCCAGGGCCACCCGTCCGTTTTCAGCGGTATCAACGGAAAAGCCTCTTCCAGTCAAAAGGCGGCGGCATCCTTCCCTAATCGACCTTTCATCATCTACCACCAGTACGGCTGTCTTTTCATTCATGGTCCTTCCATCCCTATAAATACCTCTTCATCGGCAAACGGCTCCATGTATTCCCTCGGTATCTCGATCACAAAGGTAGTGCCTCCTTCTGGCGGGCATTGCGCGGAAATAGTTCCGCCATGAAGCTTGATGATGTTCTGAGATATGCTCAGGCCCAGACCTGTTCCCTTTCCAGTGGGTTTGGTCGTAAAGAATATGTCGAAGATCTTGTCTCTGACCCGGACAGGTATGCCGGGACCGGTGTCTGCGACCAGTACCCTGAAGGAACCCTTTTCATGATTGTACGAGGCGTGAATGTCAAGCCTCCCCTTGCCATGCATGGCATCGGCCGCATTTATGAAAAGATTTGTAAAGACCTGTTGAAGCTGTCCCATGTCCCCGACTATGTCGGGCATGTCGCCGTCAATGTCGGTTGTTACGTCTATGTCGTGAAAAATGGCCTGATTTATGAGCAGGTCCATGCACTTGGTTATAAGCTTTTTCAGGCTGAAGGATGAAACCTTTCCAACCGAATGACGACTGAACTCCAGAAGTTCGGAGACTATCTTCTTGCACCTCAGGGTCTGATCGATTATCTCCTGTATATCGCTCATGTGCTGCTGGTTATGGACCAGATTTTCCTTCAAAAGTTCCGCGTATAAAAGGATTCCTGAAAGTGGGTTGTTTATTTCATGGGCGACTCCTGCCGCCATCTTTCCCACTGAGGCGATCTTTTCGGATTGCACCAGTTGGAGGTGGGCCTCTTCAAGGTCCTTGCGCATCTTCAGGACTTCACGCATGTCGGTGAACACACCGACACTTCCCACCTCCTTTCCATCTATGGTTATGACGGAGGCGGAGAGGGTAACCGGAATTTCTTCCCCCTGTTTTGTTGTTACGGACATGGATATGGGGTTAAGTTTGCCTACGGGTCCATGCCTGGAACTGCGCATCTTTTTCATGTTTTCCCTGGCCACGTCGATGTCATAGAAATAACTTACGTGACCTTTTGCGGTTATCTCCTCCGCCGTATATCCGGTAAGCCTTTCCATGCCCTCGTTGAAAAGAAGGACATAACCTCTGGTATCAACCACTACTATTCCGTCTACCGTGCTCTGAATGACATTCTGCAGAAATACGTTCGATTTCTGGGCGTCTTTCTCAAGCTTTATCCTCTTCGTGACATCCCTTGAGGCCTCAAGGAGCTGGGTGATTTTCCCGGTATCATCCAGTATGGCCGATGCGGTGATCACATCGAAACGCTGCTCACCCTTTTCATCCCGGTATTCGTGTATGGAGCTTACGATCTCACCCTTCTCCTTTACCTCTTTTAGGTAGCAGGTCATGCCGCTTTGCCAGCAGGGTCTTTTGAGTCCGTACCTTACCTGGTAGCAATATTTGCCTATGGCCTCTTCCCAGGTAAGATTTTTCTCCCTGAGAAAGGTATGGTTGACCATGCTTATGGTCATATCCCTGTTAACTACCATTACGCGATAGGGAAGGGAATCAAGGACGGTTTGGGTCTTTTCCTTTCTCTTCATGCAGATATCCATGGATATCCTGTCAAGTAGTTTGTCCGGGGATTCACTGAATATGGAAGAAAATATGAGGTGAGCCAGGCTGTGGTCTATGAAAGATATATTATCAGGTTTGGTTCCGTATATCTCTTTCGCGACCGGATCGGAACCGGTCAATTCCACGATCAGATTCAGGCCTTTAATCTGAAATAATCGCCTATAATCCGTAAAAACCGATAAACCGGATTTTTCGGCAAATGCGTAACCCGGTGCATCCTTTTGCCGGTCGGCTATTGCGATCAGTTCCATGTTTAATCTGGAAAATCCGTCCGGGTAAAGGTTCTGCAGGAGCAGGGCGCACTCCTTTCCACCGCCGACGATTGCAAAACAGATGGTCGGCTTGTGGATGTTCACTTCCGAGGCAGGGAAAGTCGCCGCGCGGGTCCCGCCGTCTTTGGCCTTTTTATTCATGGCATCACAGAGGATAAGCCTTTTGGACGATCATGGTGATCGTCGTTTTGTGAGCTTCGTCAACCGGTCGCCAAACGTGCGCTAACCTTTTGTTCCATGTCTCTTGTAATTATCCTTATCGCGATGCTTTCACGCAGGGGACCGGAGCCGTTCCAGCCTTTTTTGAGTGCTTCTTCCTTTTTCCCCTTGAATTGTTCAAGGCTTGCGGCCATCTGTTCCCAGGCAAAAAGCTTTTGCACTATATGCCGCTCAGCGGAATTAAGGTCCTTTTCAGTATCAAAAGATCTGCCGTTTTTGGTCTTTATGATCATAAGACAGGCGCCCTTATATGCGTCAAAAACTTTTTTCAGATAAAACATGGTGAGCAAAAGGTGACAAGCATATACACGTATATCAGAAAGGATTAATAAAAAAAAGCCCTTTTGGGTAATTCTTACCCGCGAGGAGATTGCCGGGTTCCGGTTTTACCCCCTCATCGCGTAAGGATTCCCTAAAGGACTTTTGTAGTTTACTGTCGTGAAAATACAAAAAAAACGGTCTTCTGGCAAACTCTACTGAGGCCTTGGCAGCATACCCGCCCTTTCGGCGATTTCAGGTACCCGGTGCTCCCATTCTATGGCCATCAGGTGAACCCCTGCTATTCCTTCCATCTCCTTGAACTCATTTATCTGCTCTATGGCGAATTGTATTCCCTCCTCCGCCACTTTACCCTTTCCAGCCCCCTGAAGCCTTTTTATGAGAGAAGAGGGCACGTCCATGCCTGGTACCTGTTTTGCCATATAACGGGCCATACCTACGCTTTTCATGGGGGTGACACCGGCAAGTATGAAGCACTTCTCATGAAGCCCCATGTCAACGACCCTTTTCATGAATTCCCTGAATTTGTCCATATTGTATATGCACTGGGTCTGAACAAAATCGGCACCGGCGGCGATCTTTTTTGCCAGCCTGTATACCCGGAAATCAAAGGGTTCGGCAAATGGATTGGATGCGGCCCCGATAAAGATCTTGGGCGGCACGTCTATATCCTGACCGTTTAGAAATTTACCTTCATCTCTCATGGTCTTGGCAGTATGAATAAGCTGCATGGAATCGATATCAAAGACGTTTTTGGCGTCAGGATGGTTACCGAACTTTTGATGGTCTCCGGAAAGGCAGAGCATGTTTTTTATGCCGTGAGAGTATATGCCGAGTATGTCGCTTTGAATGGCAAGCCTGTTTCTGTCCCGGCACACCATCTGAAAATTGGGTTCAATCCCTTCATTCAGTATCAAAAGGGACGCAGCCCAGCTGGACATGCGGACGACCGCGGTCTGATTGTCGGTTATATTGACCGAATCAACACAGCCTTTCAGGTGAGAGGCCTTTTCCCTGAGGTGCTCCACATTGGCGCCTTGAGGCGGACCACACTCACCTGTGAATGCGAAATGACCAGCCCTTAAAACCTTTTCCAGGTTGCTTCCAGATTTAACCTCGCTCATTTCACCAGTTCCTCCCTGACCATACGCCTAGGTCCTCCGTCACGTGCAGTGGTCCAGCTCTTGGGTGGAACGAATTCGATCAAATCGTCAAGCCGACCCTGCTCCGTCATTTTTCTCACAATTATGTCCCAGACGCAGTCTACATCATCGGAAATTTCACACTTTCCATTATTGGACCCTCCGCAGGGACCGTTCAAAAGACTCTTCGAACACCTGGCAATGGGACAGATACCGCCGAAAAGGTGTACAACGCATTGCCCGCATCCTGCGCACCTTTCCGCCCACACTCCATGTTCCACGGCCCCCCCCATGAACTTGGTGTTCACACCGGGAAATACCCTGACGGAAAGGTAACGTTCTGAAAGGAATTGCGGGCCGACACCACACGCCATTGAAACGACGGCATCATAGCCTTCGATTACAGGATCAAGCTCCTCGATATATTCCGGATCGCACTGCCTCTCCAAGGTCCTTTCTTCTATCTCAAATGCATGTCCCGCTTTCTTACCGGCTATCCTGAGCGCGGAGGCGAGGATTGCAACCTCTTTTGCGCCTCCGACATTGCAGACTGTGACGCACCCTTTACAGCCTACCACAAGTATCCTGTGGAATTGCTGTACCATGTCGAGGATTTCCTTTATAGGTTTTGACTCAGCAACGATCATTATGATTACCTCGCAAAATGTCTTGGGTTTATTTGGCTGGGCTTGGCCCTAGATCCCTGATTTTTTCAACCATCTCATGTGCGACTTCAACGAATCTCTGTCCCTGTGCTGCCGAGAGATTGAAGACGTCTATCCTGTCCGGTTCGATATCCAGCTCTTCCAGGATTTTTTTTACGCTTTCAACCCTTTTAGCCGCCTTGGTGATTCCATTGACATACCGGCAGCTGTCCTCCTGACAGCCGGCGACATAGACTCCGTCCGCACCGTTTTCAAAGGGTTTCAGAAGATGGAGGATTTCTATACGGCCCGTACACGGAACCTGGACAATCTTAACATTGGGCGGCATTGTCTTTGACATGCCGTGGGCTATCTCCGCTGCGGAAGAGGCACAGTTTGAACAGCAGAAGGCGACTATCTTAGGTGTGAAATCGTTCATGGAAAATTCTCCTTGTTTGTTTGGCTCGGCAACACCTGCCGCCGTAACGGAATCGACCCTGAGACATTAAAGACCATGGAAACGGGATCCCTGATCCCCGAATCGGCGGATAAATCTCATGATGACGCCGTCAGGAAAGAGGAGGCCTCAACCAGCATATCATCGCTGCATGTGGACATGACTATCGCCTTTCCGGGGCACTCCGCGACACACATGCCGCATCCCTGGCAAAGTCCGGGATCTATATATGCCGCGCCCGTGCTATGGTCGATAACAGGCACCTGAAAGGGGCAGGTCCTTACACAGGTGCAGCAGACCGCGCATTTTTCAGGATTAACCTCTGCGACCGCCCCGCCTACCTGGACCGTGTCCCTGGATAGGATCTCGAGAGCGCAGGCCGCGGCTGCCTTTGCCTGTCCTATGCTGCTGAGAGTGTCCTTGGGATAGTGCGCGAGCCCGGCCGTGTAGATTCCCGGAACGGTCGTGCTTTGAGGTTTCAGCTTTTCAGGTGATTCCGCGAAAAATCCGTTTGAATCAAGGTCGACCTTAAAGATATCAGAAATCCGGTTGTTGTTCGAACCGACTATCGCCGTCTGAAGCGAAATAAAGTCTGCTTCCAGGGTAATCTGTCTCTGCAGTATAGGATCAAAGACCGTAACCTTTAGCCCTTTATCCCCAAGCGCCTCAACTTCCGGCTTTGAGTCCATGTCATAGCGTATGAATATCACGCCCTTTTCCCTGGCCTGTTTGTACAGGTTCTCCCTTTCACCGAACGTGCGCATCTCTCTGTAGAGGATGAAGATCTTCATGGAGGGATTATTTGTCTTAAGGTCTATCGCAGCCCTGACGGCAAAGGTGCAGCAGAAGTTACTGCAGTGAGGACAATCCGGCTGTCTTGATCCCACGCACTGTATGAATACCGCGCTTGAGGCGTTTTCAAAGGGGGAAGGGTCCTCAATCATCCGGGCGCTTAATTCCTGCCAGGTAAAGACCCTGTCATGCTCTCCGTAGAGGTATTCTTCAGGCCTCTTTGTCTCTCCTCCGGGGGCCAGGATTATGGCTCCGTTTGAAAGGCCCTTTTCCTTTCCGTTTTGTATGACGGTAGTTGCGAAGTTGCCCGCGAAGCCCCTGTTTTGAGTGACCTCGGTTCCGGTCATTATGGTGATATTTTTATCCTTACGGGCCGAGGAGATAAGGTCCTTCAGATACCCCTGTACATCAAAGCCCTGCCAGGTGTTTCTTACATGGAGGCCGTGCCCTCCGAGTTCCTTCTCCTTTTCTATGACCGTTACCTGGTAACCTTCCAGAGAGAGGGCACGCGCGCTTTCAAGGCCTGCAATACCTCCTCCCACGACAAGGGCGCTTTTTGAAACGGCGATTTCCCTTAAAGATGGAGGGGAGATAAGTGAAACCCTGGATGCGCCCATGCGGAGGCGGTCCTCGATCTGGGTGGATATCGTGTCATCTCCTATCGCCCTGAGATCAACCGTCTCATAGAGATAGGGGTTGATCCCGGCAAGCCTCAAGGCCTCCCTGACAAGACCTTCATGGACAACCGGGGTGCAGCTCGCAAAGACAAGCCTGTTGGCTCCGCATTTTGTTATTCCCTGTGAGATCGCATCCAGTAAGTCTCCTTCTGCCTGTGAGACCGCGACGACCCCCGGAAGGGCCTTTGCACATTCCGCGATTTTTTCCGCGAACTTGGGGTCCATTCCCGGGCAGAGATTGTATGACACGAATATAGATGCCTCCTGATCATCCAGTTCCCTTATCTCCGGGTAAGAGGCCGGGGCGCTGAACGGCTCAGGGGCAAGAACCGATATGATTTCGGAGACCGCTGCATTTGACTGGATAATCGATTCGGAGATGTCTGCCGGGCCTTCGATTCCTCCACTCACGAATATCCCCGGTATGTTTGTGGATACCGGCATAAAGGGCGTTGTGGCTATGTACTGACTTTCCTTGAGCTCTATTCCGCATTTTTTTGCAAGGTTAACTGCGGTCGAAGATGGTCTTAAACCGACGGACAGCACTACCATGTCGAAGTTTTCAATATGAAGCTCTTCACTTTCATCCGCGTAGGTTATGGCCAGATCGTCACTTCCGGGGACGGTATCAACCGTGTGAACCCTGCTTCGAATCAGATTGACACCTCTTTGAACGGCATTGTTGAGGTAATCTTCAAATCCCTTTCCTTGCGCCCTCATATCCATGTAAAATATACTTGTGTCTATATCCTCATCCTGGTCTTTGGTGGTCATAGCCTCTTTGAGTGCGTGCATGCAGCATACGGTTGAACAGTATGGCGCGTCACACTGGTTGACCTCTCTTGAGCCCACGCATTGAAGCCATGCGATCTTTTCAGGATTTTTGCCGTCGGACGGCCTTTTGAGCAGGCCGCTGTTGGGGCCGAGCGGTTTCTGAAGCTGCTCATATTCAACACTGGTAATCACGTTAGGCAGACGGCCGTAGGCATAGGTGTCATAGCGCGAGGGTTCAAAGGTCTCTATGCCGGCGGCTAGGAGGATGGCACCCGCATCCACGGTTTCCTGCCGGCCGTCCGAATCAAGCACTGCCTTGAAATTTCCTGTCTCCCCGGAAATATCCCGGATGCTTGTATTGAGGTGTATCCTGATATTGGGGTCTTGTCGGCAGGCGGCGATTCTGGGATCCAGCCTGCAGCATGCGCATATTGGATAGATGCGGTGAAGGCTCGGGATCATACCGCCAAGGGAGGCGGACTGCTCGATCAGGTGGACGCCGTATCCTGCGTTTGCGAGTGAAAGGGCCGCTTGCATCCCTGCAATACCACCCCCCATAACTATTACTGAACCTTTTGCTTTACCTTGGGTCATGAGCTGATTCTCCTGCGGAAGAAAAATTTATAGTGATAGGGGTAATGCGTTCGGATCTATTTCGAACATCGGGGGGAAAGGCCCTGAAACAAGTCGGAAATGATTTGATGGAATAATCTGGGGCGTCTTTCCCTAGGTTTAATTATGTGCTGTTACATGCCACAGGGAAAGGTTTTGTGTCAAGGAAAATGTGGAATATTTCATGTCCCTGCCACATGTGCAGGTGAACGAAAAGTTACCATCCGATCAAGACACGCTCAGGTTTAGGTTGATTTTTATCCTGAAAGGCCCTTTTAGTGATTCATATTTATCGTCAGTCGGATGTCTCCTTTAGTCAAAAACCATTTACAGTAAAGGTCATCATGAAACCTGAATGCTCAGGGCCGACAGGGTGTGGTTGGGGGCGATCATCGGCCCGGGGATGGACACACCCGGATCGGGGGCGTACCTGTGCCGGTCTCAGAAGGGATATTAACGCACGATAAGGGCGTATTTGAAATCTTGCCAATCATGCCTCATTTTGTTAAGGATTAAATAAGAAATCCATATTTGTGAAAAAACGTCCCCTTGTTTTTGAAAAGGGCGGTTTCAGGGGTTGCTCCGGCAGGTTTTTATTGCGACATAAAAAAATAAAAGCGGGCTTTTTCGCCCTTTTGAGGAGACCGGGTCCATGCCGATATTCGAATTTGAGTGCCTTGGGTGTAACAGGCGGTTTCAGGTGCTTGTCATGAAAGACGAGGAGCTTGAATCGCTTAAATGCCCCGGATGCGACGGGACAAGATTTAAAAGGCTCATCTCCAGGGTCTCATATCATCAGTCTGAAAATGACAGGCTGGAAGGTTATGACCCTGCTGCCAGACAGAGTGAAGGCTTCTACGGTGACACCCGCAACATAGGGCTTAACGCAAAAAAGAGGGCGAGACAGATGGGAGTTGATCTGGGAAGCGGTTTTGAAAATAAACTTGAAGGGCTGAGAACTGATCCGGGCAGTGTGTTGAAAGAAGATTCCTAGGGGCATTCCTGTGTCCGGTTTTACTGCTATCTAAAAGGAAATATTATGTCAGCAGAAGGTGATGTGGTTTTAATATATTATCAGAACAGTCCTGCCTTGTTTGCCAGAATAGAGGACATTGAGGCGGACTATAAAAAAGACTGGTATCATGTTACGCTCCTTTTTCTCACCATACCGACTCAAACGGCTACATGGATCTTAAGGGATGAATACATAGATGGTGCCGAGTTTACCATGGGTGGGCGCACGGTAAGGCTGGAAAAGGTTAAGCGGGCCGAGCCGCCGATATCTCCTGACGGCACCGGTCAAAAGGACAAGGGCGGAGACAGAGGGGGAAGGGTTATCCCTTTCAAGAAATCGTGACCAGGCACCTGGGGGCATTATAGATGGTGGCCTTTGAAAGATTTGTCATAAGAGCTGTTCTGTCTTGCCTTTTCGGGCTGCTTATTTCAAGATTCTTCTTCAGTGAGTTTTCCCTGTTAAAGGTGGCAGGGCTTGCATCTGTACTTCTGGGATTTGCATATATCCTGGAATATCTGAAAAAAAGAAAATGATCCGGGCCGGTCTGAGCATGAGATTCGTCTTTTTGAGTCAAAATTTTAATTGATTTGGAGGATTTGATGGAAGATCGCAGACATGTTTACGCATTTGAAGACGGCGACGCCATGAACAAAAAGCTCCTTGGGGGCAAGGGAGCCAATCTTTGCGGCATGACCCAGATAGGCCTGCCTGTACCTCCCGGTTTTGTAATAACCACGGAGTCCTGTCTCGACTATCTCGGAAGGAAGAAAAAAGAACTTGACAAGGGCTCGATGGATGAGATCAACGCTTCGATGAAAGAGCTTGAAAACAAGACCGGAAAGGGCTTCGGTTCGCCTGAAAACCCCCTTCTTGTATCGGTAAGATCGGGGGCGGCCATTTCCATGCCGGGAATGATGGACACGATCCTTAATCTCGGTCTGAATGACACAACAGTAAAGGGCTTTATAGAACTCACGGATAACAAACGGTTTGTCTATGACATCTACCGCCGCCTGATACAACTTTTCAGTTCCATTGCCCTGGGCCTGCCTGATGCTAAATTTGACAGGATATTCAATGAGATAAAAAAGAAAAACAAGGCGGATAACGATGCCCAGCTGGATGCCGGGGCCTTTGAGGAGGCGTGCCGGCTTTTCCTTGATCTGGTAAAAAAGGAGACGGGAAAGCCCTTTCCTCAAGACCCGTATGTTCAGCTCAAACTGGCCGTGCAGGCCGTCTTTGATTCCTGGATGGGAAAAAGGGCTGTGGATTACAGAAAGCAGTTCAAGATCACGTCCAAGATGGCCAGCGGCACCGCGGTCAATATATGCACCATGGTGTTCGGAAACATGGGCAATGACAGCGCAACCGGTGTGGCATTTACAAGAAACCCAGGCACCGGAGAAAACAGGCTGTACGGCGAATATATGGTGAATGCCCAGGGTGAGGATGTGGTAGCGGGTATCAGGACCCCCGAACCGATATCCAAGCTGAGACGGCAGATGCCGGCCGCTTACCGGGAACTTGAGGCCCTGAGGCATACGCTTGAGGATTATTACTGCGAGGTTCAGGATTTTGAGTTTACCATAGAAAAGGGCAAGCTCTACTGCCTTCAGACCAGAAACGCCAAGATGAATGCGGCGGCCTTCATAAAGACCTCCATCGACATGGTAAATGAAGGTCTTATCTCGGAGCGGGAGGCGATATTGAGGATCCAGCCCGATATGCTGGAGCAGTTGCTTCATCCCAGGCTTGATCCCGAATCAAAGGCCGAAGTGCTTGCGCAGGGCCTTTCCGCCTCCCCAGGGGCAGCCTCCGGGAAGATGGTCTTTGACGCCGACAGGGCCGCCCTGAAGGGAAAACTGGGTGAAAAGGTGATACTGGTGCGGGAGGAGACAAAGCCGGAGGATATCCATGGTTTTTTTGCGGCTCAGGGGATCCTCACGAGCCGGGGAGGGAAGACGTCACATGCCGCGGTTGTTGCCAGGAGCATGGGAAAACCGTGCGTCTCAGGTTGTGAGGATATCGTCATAGACGATCTCTCAAGAGAGGCGGTGATCTCAGGGGTCACATTCAGGGAAGGCGACACGATTACCATTGACGGGACGACTGGAAATGTCTTCAAGGGAAAGGTCGCCACCATAGAACCGGAATTTGTCGAAGATCTGCTGGTGCTTCTTGAGTGGGCCGACGACATAGCCGACATAAAGGTAATGGCAAACGCGGACACGCCGGAGGCAGCGGAAAAGGCAAAGAAATACGGCGCCATGGGTATCGGACTGTGCAGGACTGAAAGGATGTTCAACGACATTAAACGGCTGCCCATTGTACAGGAAATGATATTGGCCGACACGACGCAAGAAAGAGAAGCGGTTCTTGAAAGGCTGCTTCCTTTCCAGAGGGAGGACTTTAAGGAGATATTCAGAATCCTGAACGGTTACCCGGTTACGATCAGGCTCCTGGATCCTCCGATACATGAATTTCTGCCATCCGCAGAAGAGATTGTCCATGAGATAGGGCACCTGAAGGAAATGAGAAAGACCGTGATAGGCATGGCTGATCTGCCTGACACGTTAAAGATGATGGATCCGGAGCTGCATCAGAGGTATGCCCACAATCTGGAGATGATTACCCACGGCCTTGAGGAACTCAAGAACAAGCATCTTGCCCATACCCTTATCGAGGAAAAAGAAAACATGCTTCACAAGGTGAAGACTCTTTCCGAGACCAATCCGATGCTTGGGCACAGGGGGGTAAGACTGGGAATTACCTATCCTGAGATCTATTCCATGCAGATAAGGGCGGTGCTCGAGGCGGCAGCGGAATATATACAGGAGGGCGGTCGCGTTCGCCCAGAGATAATGATCCCTCAGGTATGCACTCTCGAGGAACTGAATTGGGTGCATAGGTATGTGAAAAAGATACATAAAGAGGTGGAAAAAAAGTTTGAAATAAAAGTGCCCTTTGAGTTCGGAACCATGGTGGAGGTGGTCAGGGCGTGCATGCGGGCGGGAAGGATAGCGGAACTGGCGGAATTCATTTCCTTCGGTACAAACGACCTGACTCAGGCCACTTTTTCCTTTTCAAGAGAAGATGCGGAAAACAAATTCCTGCCCCTCTACAATGAAAGGGGTGTGCTGCAGCACAATCCGTTTGACTATCTCGATATAAAAGGGGTGGGCCGTTTGATGATGATAACCATAGAGTGGGCCAGAAAGACCAGGCCTGAAATGAAGATCGGTATATGCGGGGAGCAGGGAGGCCACCCGGACGCCATAAGATTCTGTCACCATGTTAAGATGTCTTATGTGTCCTGTTCACCTCTGCGTGTACCTATCGCAAGGCTGGCCGCGGCGCACGCAAAGCTGACGGAAGAAGAATATGTGCTGATTTAAAAAAGCCGTGCGCCTTGAACCCGGTCTTCAAGGCGCACGGAATATTCAGTCCTTATAGTTGGATAACTCATATATCCTTTTGCCTATTTGATGAATCTTTTCCATGGGGATCCCGGGGTCATTTGTATCCGGGGACTGTACCATAATCTCTTTTTTGAAAAACTTGATCGCATTTTTAAAGGTCAGCTGTGATACGGATTCGATATGCTGGATTATGCCCAGCTTATGAAACCTCAGACCCAGGTATTTCATCTGTTTGAGGCTGTCTTCAGGCACCACCTTTCCCTGCTTTCCTGACAGATAGGAACGCGTGGTGATCCAGTATGATTCGAGAAACGTCCTGGCAAGCTCGGCCCAGATCGGAAGCTGATCAAAGCCTAGCCTGGTCATTCTGAAGCCCTTTTTTGCCTCATTCCATTCGATATAATCCTCATCCAGAAAGAAACGGTTTATTTCATCGAGCTCCTCAGCCGGATCTTTTTCTTCATTGTAGATGAATTCATATTTGAAAAGTGTTTTCATGAACAGGTAATCAGACAGGATATCATCGGCCGGCTTGATTTCATCGGTACCCTTGAGAAGGGATACGGCCACAAAGGAGTGGCCTATGAAGTTGTGTATTATACTGTTTTTATAGTATTCCAGATCCGGCTTTTTGTCATCGTCCACATAGTAAAAGGTCCCGCTTTCTTCGACCTCCTCCAGGTGATTTACCACCTTTCTGCCGATCAGGTGCGTGAGGGAATCGGAAATGGCCTGATCAAAATCGAGAAGGCTGGTGGCTGTGGGAACCCCATACATGTCCAGAAATTTATACAGTATGCGGGAGGTCTCTATCAGCTCCTCTCTTTGAAAACCCCTTCTGTGTTTTGTAAGTATCGCGGTGGCGGTTATGGAAAGCGGCGTTGCAAGGGTTACGCTGTTGATCGATCTTATGAGGTGAAGGGCCAGGGGCCGGTGGGTTTCTTCTCCCAAATCGCGGTGTTGGGCAAGATACTGCCTTAAAGAGACAGGGGCCGCGAATCGGATATATATCTTTCCATACTTGCGCTTGAGAAAATGTCTGGCCCTTACTACCTGCATGAAATTTTCCTTTTCTTTTTTCCCGCCTCCGATCTCTCTCAGATATTCCTTTTCTTCAATAATGCGGTCATAGCTAATGGATGAAGGCACAAAGATGAGATCGTCGCAATATCCCTCTTTGTAGGCCTCAAGCAGTATGGAGAGAAAGCCTATCTTGGGAAGTATAAGCTTTCCGCTCCTGCTTCTGCCTCCCTCGATGAAAAATTCGAGCGGATGGCCCTCCTTTAGAAGGGCCTTGACATATCTTTTAAAGACCGTGGCATAGAGCCTCGCGCCCCTGAAGGTCCTGCGGATAAAAAAGGCCCCCGATTTTCTGAATATATTTCCCATGGGCCAGAAGGCAAGGTTCTTTCCCGCCGCGACCCTCGGCACATGCATATGATAATGGAAAAGGACATAGTTGAGCACAAGGTAATCTATGTGACTTTTGTGTGAAGGTATGTAGACCACCGAACCTTTCCTGGCCTGTTCCCTTACCATCGCCAGTTCATCCGGTTCGAATTCTATCCCCTGGAACATCTTTTTCCATAGCCAGGTAAGCATGTAATGGGCAAACTGCACATAGGTGATGTTGAAATCGGCGGCTATTTCCTCGAAATATTCCTCGGCCTTCTTTCTTTGATACCTGGGGCCTTTCTTTTTCCCGATTGCGCTCTCCTCTATCGCCTTTACCACATCACGGTCCTTTAATACCGTCTCCTTGAACTGCTGCAAAGACTTCATGACAGGGCCCAGTACGACCCTTTTCTGCCTGTCAATGCCCTCTATGAGAAGCTGCCTTAGGTCGGTTGCGATATCCTCCAGGGGACGGTCGGGGTCCTGGGATTCCAGGTACTCCTTCATGTTGACCGGTGTGCCGAAATCGATGAACGCACGTCGGTTGTATCTGAAAAAAAGCCCTATCTTCCTGATGAAACCGGGGTTGTCCTTGAATCCGAAAAAGATGTCCATGATGTTTGGATGGGCCTTCTCCGGGGTGCTTCTGTAAAGAATTATCTGCGGGACAAGGAATATGGGCCGCTTCATCTCCTGCTGGGTCTCAAGGAGAAAATGAAGGTAACCCTTTTCCTCCTTGATATAGTGCCTTGAAAATTCCTTCGGGTCTATGAGTGTTAACAGGGCCGTGTCTCCCTGTTTTATCGCCTCTTTTATAAATCCGGTCTTGAGCGGGGACGGGAATCGGCCATGTTTCAGAAGATAGGAGATCTGTGAACTCAATACACTGAAAAGCTGGGACAAGGGGAGTATCATCGACATGTTCATGTCAAATGCGATTTTCGGATATGGCAGACGGCTTCGCCTGAACTTGAAATGATAGAGGAGGTAGTCGAGGCCCCCCCTGTATTTGATGGAATAGACCACGGTTCCTTGCCTGTGCATCTCTCTGAGGGATGACTTCATGCTCTCTTCAAAACTTACCCGCCTGAAGAGCCTGTAAAGGAGCCAGTTCAGAAAGAACCCGGGTTTATGATCTACAACACAGGTGAAAAGGGGCTTTTTGGGGTCTTTTCCCATAAGATGTCAACCTTGATGTATTAGTAAGAGTCAAAATGCAGACGGCATGGTGAAAGGTTCCAGATGCCGTGAACCTCCGTTACCGTGATCAATACCTTTCAGCGCCGGAGTTAAGGGCGGCGGTTCGAGGCGCGTTCGTCAACTTTAGTGGAAAGGTAGTACATAATCCGATATTGTATCAATTAAATTTTTCAGGTGGCAAGAGCCAAATTAATTTTCTTTAGACCAGCGGTGTTGACAAAAGAGAGTCTATGTTTAAGAATGAAACATAAAGATATAAGGCCTAGGAGATTTTATAACCAATGGAGGAAAACATGTATCGACCGATGGTTATATCAGGGTTGACAATGGACCCGATAACTAACAGCCCTATCGTCATACTCAAGGAAGTCGACGGTGAAAAGACCCTGCCCATATGGATAGGATTGCTTGAGGCTACCGCGATTGCCAGTGAGCTGGAGGGGATTAAATTTTCCAGGCCTATGACCCATGACCTTTTTAAGGATGTAATGGAAATGGTCGATCTGAAGGTACAGAAGATCGAGGTCTGCGATCTCAAGAACAATACCTATTACGCGCTTATCCATTTCAAGCAGGGCAACAAGATAATGACCGTGGACGCCCGTCCGAGTGACGCTCTGGCCTTGTCTCTAAGGGTAAAGGCCCCGATTTTCGTGGCAGAAGAGGTCATAAAGAATTCCAGCCAGATAGACCTGAAGGCCGAACCTCAGGATAAATCGGAAAAAGGCAAAAAGTGGCAGGAGATCCTGGAGAGCCTCAATCCAGAGGATTTCGGCAAGTACAAGATGTAGCAACCAGCCGGATATACGAGAAAAATATACCTTCCCCGAATCACGGTTTAAACCAGAAACCGCCCCATGTTCAACCGGCAGCAAAAACAGATCCCTATCTTATTTTATTATGGAAAACCCGGCTTTTCAAGCCGGGCCTGAAAAGAACGGCTATGCCTGCGTCGGGGAGACCCGGGGGCTTTGCTCAAAATGCTGCACACGGTCTTGTGAATACGTTTAACCGTTGTTAATATATCAGGATATCGTCAATCCGGAAACGGCCTGTTTCTTGATGGCGCCGGCAGGTTTCAGCAGAAAGCCGAAACATTCGTGCCTGGTCCGATTTGCCTAAAGCCGAAGGCCGGGTGTCTGTATCTCGATGTTAAAACAGGGGAAATTAAAGGCATGGGAAAGATAAGGGGAAGGCATGTATTCAATATATTAGGCTTGTCCATAGTCGCCCTGTGGATAGTGCTTCTGGGCGTACTGATCCAGAAGACCGGGTTCAGCCGGCCCCCCGATGCTCCTCGGCTTGAGGCAGGGGAGTCCCTGCCGGAGATATCTTCAGAAAGAGAGTGGATGGAGATATATCTGAAGGGTAAAAAGGTGGGATATTCAATGAGTCAGGCCACGGCACTTGAAAAGGACTATCTGATTCAGGAGGAGATATTTTTGAAGCTGAACCTCATGGGGCAGACGAACAATCTCAGGACCGTGACAAGATCAGTGGTTGATAGGGGTTTTCGAGTCAAGAATTTCCGTTTCACGGTAAGCTCCGGGGTGGTCGATTTTCTGGTATCTGGAAGTGTCGGGTCGGAGGCGCTTGATATCGAGATCGGCCGGGGGGAAAGGAGCAGAAAGGTCAGTATCCCCGTGGATGAGCCTCCTATGCTGGCCGCCGGAATCGGGTATTTCCTAAGGGGGGAAAAGATACTTCTGGGACGCCGGTTCCTGTTTCCGATTTTTGATCCCTCCACCATGTCAAACAGGAAAATGGAGATAAGGGTTGCGGCAAAAGAACAGGTCGTTATCAACCGCATCGGGTACGATGCCTTCAGGCTTGAAAGCAATCTGTACGGTCAGGCCGTGACGTTCTGGGTCGATAAACAGGGCCGGGTACTTAAAGAGGAGGGGTTTATGGGGCTTACCCTTGTGAGATCAAGCGGCGCAAGTGCCCCCTTTGACATAGACAAGCGTGGAGGAGATGATTTCTACGAGCTGGCCGCCGTAGGATTGAAAGGAAGGCTCAGGAGTGCGGAGAAGACAAGTTTTCTCAGGCTTGAAGTGGAAGGGGCGGATAGTGCAGATTTTGATCCGATCATGCTGAACCGCGGAAGACAGGTCTATAAGGGGGGGATACTTGAGATAAGAAAAGAGGAGATCCCGGCTGCGGCTTCTTTCAGGATACCGTTTGAGGGGCATGAAGACGGTATGAAGCGGTTCCTTGCCCCTGAGATGAACATGGAGAGCGATGATCCGCTTGTGGTCAAAAAGGCTTTGGAGATAGCTGGAAAATCAGATGATCCGATAACCGTATCGTCAAGGCTGATGAAATGGGTCCACGCCAACATGGAAAAAAGACCTCTTGTATCGGTACCGAGCGCCTCAGATGTCATACGGACAATGACAGGGGACTGCAACGAACATGCGGTTCTCTTGGGTGCCCTTTTAAGGGCCGCGGGGATCCCGTCCCGGCTTTGTGTGGGAATCGTGTATGCAAGGGAAAAATTTTTCTATCACGCGTGGAACGAGTGTTATGTGGGTGCATGGATTTCAATGGACGCCACCATGAACCAGATGCCCGCGGACGCGACTCATATAAAACTGATCCAAGGCGGGCTGGAAGAACATGCAAAGCTGATCGGGGTTATAGGCAAGCTTTCTTTAAAGGTAGTCGAATACGGTTATTGAATCGACAACATCCCTGTGTAAAAGAAAGGGTTTTCTTTTGCCCTGAAAGATCGGGCGCATTGACTGCGGGGTTCATATGGAAATGATACGGTTGAAAAAACTCTCAAAGGACTTCAAGGGCCTCAGGGCTGTTGACGGGATAGATCTTGACATAAAAAAGGGGACCATCTTCGGGTTTCTTGGTCCCAACGGGGCGGGAAAGACCACCACGATCAAGATGATGGCTGGGGTCTTGATGCCGAGTGAGGGAAGGATAATAATAAACGGGATGGATCTGGCCGAAATGCCTTCACAGGTCAAAAGATGTGTCGGTTTTATCCCTGACAGGCCCTTTGTGTATGAAAAACTCACTGGTCTTGATTTCCTTCATTTTATCGCCGGGCTATATGGAGTAAACAACTCCTTTATAGAAGAAAGGATCGGCCTGCTGCTTGACACATTCGATCTTACCGGCTGGAAAAACGAGCTTGTGGAAGGCTATTCTCACGGAATGAAGCAGAGGCTCGTGATGTGCTCGGCCCTGATACACCGCCCTGATCTGCTCATAGTGGATGAACCGATGGTCGGGCTTGACCCCAGAGGCGCAAGGCTTGTCAAGGATATCTTCAGACAGGAGGCGGGGAAGGGAACCACGATCTTCATGTCGACTCACTCACTCGAGGTGGCTGAGGAGGTATGCGACGACATCGCCATTATCCGGAAAGGAAAGATAATCGCCAGGGGAAGTGCCGGGGACCTGAAAAGACAGGCGGGGGAAGAGGGAAATCTGGAGGCTATCTTCCTGAAACTGACCGAAGGATGAGGTATTGCTCATGAAAGATCTCCTTCTTCTTATTAGACCCGGATTCATGTCTTTTATCAACAGGCTCAGGTTCTCAGGAAGGACAAAAAACAGACGCGTGCTGTTCATGGGCCTTCTCGGATCCGGGTTTTGCGGCCTGAGCTTCCTTCTTTCCTGCCGTGTGCTGATATATTTTCAGTCTGTTGAAGATATCGGGAATCTGCTGGCAAGGCATCTTCTGGGCATGGTTTTTCTGGTCTTTTTTTCTCTCCTCCTATTCAGCCACATTATAACGGCGCTTTCAAATCTCTATCTTTCAAAAGACCTTGAACTGTGCCATTCAACGCCTGTGGGCCTTCAGGAACTTTTCGTCTCCCGTTCCATTTACACATTCATGGACAGCTCCTGGATGCTCATTATTTTCGGCCTGCCGATCCTTCTGGCCTACGGCTATGTGTACAGGCCGGGGCCGGGATTTTATTTTGCGCTTTTTCACATGAGCCTGGCAATGGCCTTGATCGCCGGATCCATCGGCATTTTCATTACGATGCTTCTGGTGTATATATTCCCTGCCCGAAGGACAAGAGACCTGATTCTGCTTCTTTCCGTAATAATGATTATAGCGCTCTATTTCATGTTCCGATTCATGAGGCCTGAAAGGCTCGTGAACCCTGAATCCTTTTTTACCGTCATGCAGTACATGGATGCGCTCAAGGCCCCCCAGTCACCCTATCTTCCCAGCCAATGGATAACCGAGACCCTCTGGGGCGCGCTCATGCCCTCTTCGGAAAAAGGGCACGTCTTTGAGATCCTTCTCATGTGGACTACGGCCGCCTCCCTCCTGGTAATAGATATCTGGGTCGCAGGCGCGGTCTATTTTCAGGGTTTTTCAAAATCCCAGGAGGCAAAAAGCAGGATGGCGGGTTCCGGAAGGCTCCTGGATATCGCGGCAGGCCTTATAAAAAAGCCCTTCAGTCAGGATGTGGGGGCCGTGCTGGAGAAGGATGTAAGGACCTTTTTCAGGGACAATACCCAGTGGTCTCAACTCCTTCTGCTGGTGGCCCTGGTAGTCGTTTATCTCTATAACTTCAGCGTGTTGCCTATTGAAAAGAGTTTTTTCAGGGTCGATTTTTTGCAGAACCTTCTCGGGTTTCTCAATATGGGGCTGGCAGGGCTAGTGCTTTCAGCCATATCGGCCCGTTTCATATTTACGGCGGTGAGTGCGGAAGGGGAGTCTTACTGGATAATCCAGGCATCTCCCATTGGGCTCAAGCGCTACCTGTGGGGGAAATTTTTCTTCTTTGTCTTCCCTGTAATGATATTGATGGAGTTTTTGATCGTGTGCACCAATTACCTGCTTGAGGTAACCGGATTCATGATGATCCTTTCATCCGTTACCATGTTTTTCGCGGTCTTCGCAATAACGGCCATGGGTGTCGGGCTTGGCGCGGTCTACCCCCGTTTCAGGCACGAGAACATTTCACAGGTGTCTACCAGTTTCGGCGGCCTTGTGTATATGATGTTAAGCGCCCTTTATATAGTCGCACTGATAGTGCTTGAGGCAGGCCCCGTGTACGTGCTCTTTATGTCCCGGTTTAATGACGCAGCCATATCCTCCTGGCGCTGGATATACATAATCGCATCCTTTACGGCCGCGTTCGCGCTCACGGTACTTGCGGTGGTAAAATCGATGAATCACGGTCTAAGAGCGCTCAGGGACTATGAATAAACCTACTTAGCAAACACCTTTTTAAGCAGATCAGTGACGCGGGCCGCAGGATTCTGCCGGATCTTTTTTTCCTCCTCCGCCAGCATCAGAAACAGCCCGTCCAGCGCGCCGTCCGTCACATATTTATCCAGGTCAAAGCTTAGAGAATCGGTAAAGGGTATGGTCCTGACCTTCGCGTCAAGTTCCTGATACCTTTTTGTTACACCCACCGAGGACATTACGTCATGAACGATTGGTTTAAACTTCTCGAACAATCCGGAGTGGGTCTTGTCCTTGAAATATAGGGTCGCCTCATTTTCCCTGCCGTCAAGGATCTTTCGCGCGTCTGAAAAAGACATCCCCTTTATGGTATCCCAGAACATGGCCTTGGCCTCGGGTGCGGCCTTTTCGGCAGCCCTGTTCATGCTCAGCTCGAATGCGTCGATCTTGGGGCCGTAACCGACGCCCCTCAGTATTTTTTCAACCTTTTTAACCGCGTCGGGAAGAGGTATCTTTATCCTGGGGTTATTGTAATAACCGTCGGCCTTTGAAACAAATGCCACTGCGTTTTCCGAGCCTATTTGAAGGGCCTCCTTAAGACCGTCAATAATGGTGCCTTCGGAAAGAGCTCCCTGGCCCCCCATAAATTTTTCCTTGGCCCCCTTGAGGATATCGCCGAACCCGGCTGAGGCTGAAAAGGGGACGCTTAATGAAACCAAAGCGGCAAGCATTACCGCTGCAAGACATCTTTTGGATTGCATGGTTTCCTCCCGGAATCAGATAGTAAGCGAGGAAGGCGCAAGCGCCTTCCTCGAAGGATGAGGAGTCGTTAAAGCGGACTTTTAGTAGATGGGTGACAGCTGGACCCTTCTGTTTTGGGCCCGACCCTGTTCGGTTGAATTATCCGCCATCGGCCTGGTAAGACCGTAACCCACCGATGTAAGCCTTGCCTTATCAATGCCCTTCTGCGCCAGGTAGTCCACTACCGATTCGGCCCTTTTCTGAGACAGGCCCTGGTTGTAGGCCTTGGTCCCGACATTATCGGTATGCCCCTGCACTTCCAGTTTAAGGGAGGGGTTCTTGTTGAGGACTTCTACGATATCATCCAGTCCGGGATAGAAGCTCGGCTTGATATCCCATTTGGCGGTATCGAAATTCACCCCTTCGATTACCCAGCAGCCCATCTCGTTTACCTTGGCACCCTTGTATGTTCCCGGGCACTTGTCACGGCTGTCCCATACGCCGTCACCGTCGGAGTCAAGAGGACATCCTTTTTCATCCACCTTTATTCCCATTGGTGTGCCAGGGCAGGCATCCAGGTAGTCATAAACGCCGTCACCGTCGGAGTCCGGGGGACATCCGTTTTTATCCACCCTCACCCCTTTCGGGGTCCCGGGGCACCTGTCCTTCGGGTCCATGACACCGTCGCCGTCCCTGTCACCGGATGCGGCAAAAAATACGTTTTTGACAAAGTCGGCCATTCCCTTTCCGCAGGCGATCTCATCGGCGGTGGTGAAATACCCGCATTGGCCCGCCTTTGATATCTTTCGCATGACCTGTCTGCCGTCCCAGTTATCACCTATAAGTACCGTAAAGATGCACAGGCGGGTGCCGTATTTCTGTTTCAGGGCCTCTGCCGAGGCAACAGGTGTTCCGGTCATATCCAGACCATCGCTTATCACGATCAGTGCCATGTCGCCTTTTCCTTGGGTCAGGTCCTTTCCCGCTTCGTCCAAGGCCATGCAAAGAGGGCTTGGTCCGGCCGCCTTAAGGTCTTTCACCGCGCCCTTGAACGCGGCCATATCAAACTGGGCTAGTTCAAGTTCAAGAGTGGTCTTCGGAGAAAACGTAAGGCTATTTCCGAATGTCCTTATGCCTGAAAGGACCTCTATCCTGGGGATGGTGGCCGCCATTCTGGCAACTATCTCTTTTGCTATGTCAATCTTGGCAATACCGGAATATGCGTTACTCATGGAGGCTGATGAATCAAAGATTACCATGAAGGTGTCGATTATCTGAGAATATTCTCCTGATTCGACCTTCGGGTTTAGATCTACAGGGTCAAATGAAAGCATCTCGGCTTTTGCCGTTAGGTTGTGGGTTGAGAACAGTGAAAACAATAATGCCGCAATAAAAAATATTACACCTTTTGAAATTCCTCGTGTCATCATCACACCTCCTGAAAAATTTTGGAATATTACTTAATATAAGTATTAAATCGGAGAATGGAACAAATAGCGGCAAAAAAAACGGCTAATAGATGAAAAAATGGGATAACAGCCAACAATTTCAACTGAAAAGCATATGTAATCCTAATGGATTTTCAATGCCGGTAATGCGTGGATTTTTGCCTTAAAATTTGGAGCCGAAACGATAATGAGCCGGGATTACGGATTACCACCCGGCATCGGCAAAACCACAGGCTCAAGGGCGAATATCTATTCTTGACTCTCAAAGATCTACCTATTAAACTGCTTGTCACCTTAAACATCCATGAAGTGTCTTTTCTGTTCGCAGCGGACATTGCCTTGGATACGGCTTGTGCCTGGGTGGCGGAATTGGTAGACGCAAGGGACTTAAAATCCCTCGGTACTTAGTACCGTACGAGTTCGATTCTCGTCCTAGGCACCAGAAAATTCAATAGGTTAACCGGTATTAACGGTTAACCTATTTCTGTTTGGTTCAGGTTAAGTTCAAAATTGTTCCTCCAGAGTCCTTGGTTTTTCTGTTTATATTTGAATCGATTTCAGATGCCGTTCAATTCGCACATAATCAAAATGAAAAAACCTTTCCCCTTATTGAACGGGTACCTTTCACCGCCCTTAAAATATTTAACAGATGTAATTCTCCTGGGGCGGGAAATGGGTCGTATCCCTGGTACAGCCCTGCCGGCAAAATATCAGGGCTTCTTTTCCATAATGCCCTTAGGCAGCTCTTTGGCCGGAAGTTCCTCACTTTGCAGATCCTTGGCAGGTAAAGAAGCTTCAGGGGTTTTCATCCCTCCAAGCTTTTCTTTGAATTCCGATATCTTGGCTTTTAATTTTTCAAGCAATTCCTTGAGGCGGCTGTTTTCAGTTGTAAGGCCTTTTACCTTTTCAGTAAGGCTGGCGGCTTTTTCCTTAAGGGCTGCGAGCTTGTCCTTCATGCCTGTGTCTTCTGTTACCGGCTTTTCAACGGCCACCGGTTTTTTTTCTTCGTTTTTGAGCTCCTTTGCGGCGGTCATTAGTTGAGCCTTGGCCTCACTCAGCTCTTTATCCATCTCTGTAATCCTGGCATTGGCCTGAGCCAGGTCCGATTTGGCCTTGTTCAGCTCGGAGACTGTTTTCTCATGCTCCTCTTTGCTGACCCCGCAGCCTGAAAGGGCTACTGAAATGCCTATAGCCATGGTCAGCATAATAAAGCGTTTAAATTTTTTCATGACGCACCTCCTTTTTTTGAGGTTGAAAAATTCCCCTGTTTTCTATTAAGCTGTAATAAAAGAACCTCCTCTGCTTTTCCGGTTTTGAATTTTGAGGGGCCTGTAAATCTCCATCTGAAAATGTTCCCATGGTTGCGTATGTATTTCTTATGCCATGTTTTGCAGCCCTGTTAACCGCGGCTTACCACAGGTCGCACCGGCATAGTGGTCCTTTAAGGAGAAAGTTCGAGCTTGAAAATCGCCTCGGTTCCTTTATCAGAAGAGCTGTCGTGGATGATTGTATCGGAATCGATTAAAAGTATGCTGCTTACGCGCGGCCCGGCTTACTCCCTGAGCCTCAACTTCAGATGACCTTCCTCCACCTTTATGTCTTCAACCCCGTCTGAAAAGGCCTTCCAGAAACCTTTGTCAGCGCCGAATTCCTGAACCAGATCCACGTTCTTAATGCCTCCCAGCCAGGCGTTCGGAAGGGGCACTCCCATTATGGTGATGCCCTTGAGCATGATCAGGGGCTTGCCCTTATCAAAGGAAAAAACCACTCCCGCCCTCACGCGGAGGGTCTTGCCTCCAAATATTGGAAAATCCTCATCCAAAGGTAATATGAGCTTTGCGCTTATAAGATCCTCGGACAGGTCGATGGCAAGTTTTCCGGCAAGATCCGTGTTATTGGCAAGAAGGGCGTTGAGCTCCCTCTCAGTGAAACTGATCTGTCTTTTGGCGCCTTTTTCGCTGTAGGGCTCAGGGGTAAGTGAGACACTCGAATCGGAAGACTCTTTTCGGGATGATTTTCCACTGGTCCGGTTTTGAGCTGAATCGGCTCCTGTTGCCATTGAATCAAGGTGTTCAAGTTTCGAGCTTAAGACCTGCTCCTCGCGCGGATTGAGGCGTACGGGCTTAAACTCTGACGGGAAAAGATAGAACTTTAAGACCAGTATGGTTATGCCTGAGGTAATAACGGTGAAGATCAATAACAGGCCCAGAACCTGCAGGACGCCTAATCGTTTTTTACACTTTTTTGAATCAATACTGTGGTTTTTTTCCTCCACGGCTATCTCTCCACCAGGCCTGAAGCGCGATTTAACTGCCGTATGCCGGGTCTTTTTAAAGATGCCCTGCAGGTCTTATTATAGAGAACCTGATCGTGAAAGCCAAGTCTGGAAAAAACTTTACCTTATCAAGGGCCTAAAGGTCCCTGGAAACCGTCCCTGGGTGGCGTTCCAGGTACCTGTGCCGGATCGGATGTGATTTACCCGTTTTTTTAGGAAATCAAGGTCCGGATTATTTTCCACTGTCTTGCCGGCTGGTCGCCTTGGGCCATAAAAATATCTGAATATGATTCTTTCTTTATTGACTAGGTTTTGCTATGAAAATGTTTGTAAATTTTAATCTTTTATGAATATGCTCATTTTTTGCACGATTTTGTATTTAAGCTCTATTTCCCTGCGCACCTTTTTCCGACTCACACTGGCGGAATATGCAAAAGAACAGGCCTGCCACAAAAGCCAGATTCACAGGATGCCTCTTAAGGCTCGCAGCAGAGAACGCCCCCGGCACAACACTGGAGTTCAACCCTCCCGCTACATTTGAACCGATAACCGACATCATTACGGGGCGTTGGCCCCTTTAATTTCGCCTCTTACCGGTGCATAGCCTCGCCTACGGCCGGATTTCTGGTGCATGTGGATATGAGGGTATCCCCAAAGGATGGATAGGAGACAGCAGCAGGGCTTTTTAAAGAAAAGTAAAGATGAGGTCATCCTTTATGCTGTGCCTCATTACCGTACCGATCTGATCCTGCGCAAGATCAATCTCCGCAGGTACGATGATCGTGATTTTGTCAGCACCAATTTGATTGAGACTTATGAGCGCATCATGGCATTTGTGGCAAAACACCTGCCTGATCCTTTTTATCTGGAAGGTGACATGCGTATTAGTATCCGCGACACCATTTTACGGGAAGTGGCATCGAATATTTTGATTCACCGTGAATACACGAACCTTTTTCCGGCCAAACTCATCCTTGAGCGCGGGCAGGTTCGTACTGAAAACAGTGACAAGCCACACGGTTTCGGCCTCATCAATCCGGAAACCTTTTCGCCCTTTCCCAAAAACCCGGTGATTGCTCTCTTTTTCCGGGAAATCGGGCGGGCGGATGAACTCGGTTCAGGTGTGCGGAGGCTGATGAAATACGGCAAAGCCTATGGCGGTAGTGATCCTGAACTGCTGGCGGGCGATGTTTTTCGGATTGTCATCAAAACGCCGGAATTTGAAAAAGCTAAGGATACTCCAATATCCCTGGAAGTCACGGGTGAAGTCAAAAGGCTTCTAAATGCCTGTCGAAGCGAATTGAGCCGGAGACAACTGCAGGATGCCCTGGGACTAAAAGGGGAAGAAAACTTCCGCAACCTTTACCTGGAGCCGGCAATGAAATCTGGTTTAGTCGAAATGACCATTCCGCACAAACCCACTAGCCGTTTGCAGAAGTACAGGCTGACCTCAGCCGGAAAACACTTGATGGAGTCAATAAAGAAATAGTCAAAGGATAAAAATCGAACTGAAAACAGGGTTGCATCCATGAGCACGGACACACGGCGAGAAATTGAAATAGCCCTTAAGGCCTTTATTGTTGAGGTGTACGGCCGGATCACAGGCGTCTGACACGGATATGAGGGTATCCACAAAGAATAGATAGGTAAATCGCCATGGGTAATATCATAGGGGGAACAAGTAGAGGCGCTTCTTGAAGGAATGACAAACGGAGGCAAAAAATGCAAAATCATAGGCTTTAATTAATCCGGGTAAACCCCCGGCTTTGCCGGGGAGACACGCAAAGTTTGACAGTTACGGGAAAATACGAAAGCCTACCCGATTGTGAACCGCTCAAAAATCACTTTCAAGGAGGCTTACGATGAACGATATTCAGAGCTTAAGCCACACAGAATGGGATTGCAAGTATCATCTGGTATGGATACCGAAGTATCGGAAGGAGACGCTTTACGGGCAATTGCGCAAGCATCTGGGAGAGGTTGTACATGAGCTTGCATCCCATAAGGAGAGCAAGATTCATGAGGGTCATATGAAGGGCGACCATCTTCATATGCTGATATCGCGCCAAAATATGCAGTCTCCCAGGTTGTAGGTTATATCAGGGTAAAAGCGCTATCCATATTGCGCGTCAGAATATGGGAAAGCGAAAAAACTTTAGCGGTCAACACTTCTGGGCGAGGGGATATTACGTTTCAACAGCCGGGCGCGATGAAGAGGTGATCCGGCAGTATATCAAAAAACACCGAGAAATAGATAAGAAGCTCGACCAATTAGGGCTGTTTCAATCTTAGCCACCTTTAGGTGGTCCGGAACTAACCGCTTTGAGCGGTTCACAAAATCAAGCCTCCGGCTTTGCTGGATGTAATGACTAAGGGTACGGAGTTATAAGGGGAGATATGGACAACCTGATTTGCATATTCTGCGGAGGAGAAGCGGAGCTTACAGGGCGGTGATGCAGCGCAAGAGTGGTCTGCAGGTCGTGCGGAATGGAAGCAAAGCCGGATGATTACCGGGACCAGATCGAGGACTGGTTCGATCGGGTATGCGATATATGTGAAGAAGAGCAGGGCGGATCAAAATGAAATCAGCGGGACACAGGAGTGCACTTACAATCAGTAGATTAATATAAATGTAATAAAATTGATTATTTGTAGTCTATTTTGAATGTAAAGCATCAATTACAGCCTGCGGGTTCCGGGATGCGATTCGAAGCAATGCCTTTGCAGGGCCTTCCGGCTTTCTTCTTCCCTGTTCCCAGTTCTGGAGAGTACGGACGCTTACCCCAATCATCAGGGCAAATTCATTCTGCGAGACATTAAGCTTCTCCCTTACAGCCCTGATATCCGGTGCGTCAATTTCAAAAATGCGGCTTGGTTCTTTTTCCCCTGCCATTATTTGGCCGGCTTCTTTTATACTTGAAACCAGTTTTTCGAAATTTTCATTTTTCATCCTAAAAACTCCTTTACCAATTCATGCAGAACCCTAAGCTGTTCTGGTGTGAGATCTTCCTGTTCGCTTTTTTTATAAGGAAAGTTAATTAAGATACTGTCAGGTGAAATCCAATAGTAAATAATCCTGATTGAGCCGCTCTTCCCTTTACCCGGAAGGCTCCAGCGTACTTTTCTGAGGCCTCCGCTTCCCTTTATCAGGGCTCCTGCATCCGGCCTTCCGATGCCGCCCCCGGGTGAACCAGAAACCTAGGGTTCCGACACCTGGATCACCACGTTAGGCTGCTCAGCCTTTCCATGTTTGACCTGTATCAGGGCGTCCTCAAGGTCCTTAAAGGGGACCACGACCGTGGCGATATCAAGGTCCAGGTCTTCCACCAGATGTAGGAATTCCTCCGCGTCCACGCGGTTGAGGTTGTAGAGGGTCTGGATTGAGCGGCCCCAGAGGTTTTCACTGTAATTGTCGATGGTGATGGGAGAGGAGCTCACCGGGGCCAGGACAACCGTGCCGCCCCTTTCCACCTGGGCCAGGGCCGGTTCGACCAGGTTGCCGGCAGGCGGAAAGACGATGGCTGCCTGCAGGGGCTCAGGCATGGCTTCCTTGGAGGCGTCCGCGGCCCAGAGAGCCCCCTCCTTTTTGGCCCGTTCGATGTTCTTGGGCGAGCGGGTGCTGACCAGGACTTCCATCCCGAGGGATTGAGCCGCCTTGAGTACAAAGTAGGCCGTGGGGCCGAAGCCGTAGAGGCCCAGCCTGTCCCCTTTGACGGCCCCGGTCAACTTTAAGGCCGCGTACCCGGCGATTCCGGGGCAGAGGAGCGGGGCGATCTCCCTCGGATCCAGGGACGGATGCCCCAGGGGCAGGGCATAGCGCTCGGGGATGGTCATGTATTCCGCGTACCCGCCGTTTTGGTGCCAGCCTGTGGCCTCGAAACGGGGACAGTAGTTTTCCTGCCGGGACATGCAGTACCTGCAGGTCCCGCAGGAACGGTAGAGCCAGTAAACCCCGGCCCGGTCTCCCTTCTGAAACCGTTGGACCCGTTTTCCGACGGCATCCACCACCCCCACGACCTGGTGGCCGAGGACAAGGGGGGATTTCTTGAGGGCCAGGTCTCCTTCGGCGATGTGGATATCGGTCCTGCATACTCCGCAGACCAGGGTCTTGATGCGGATCTCATCGTCTCCGGGATCGGGCGTGGGGATCTCCTCAAGCGTGAGCGGTCTTTCCTCGATCGCGGCTTGCTCTCTTAGCACCCATGCCTTCATGCCCGTTGTCCTCCTTTGTATGCTGGTCGCACCCGCGGCCGGATGCAGCCCCCCCGGCGTTGGAATTCTCCTGTTGTGTGCGGAGTATAGGTAATTGCGGCCCGCGTGTCAAACGACCGGGACGCCCCGCGGTCGGGTGGATCGGATGCTTTGGGATCTATGCAAAAAAAAGGCGCACCTATGCTTTTATTCTTTTTTTGGGAGGACATGAGGGACGTCGTTGACTTCGATGCCTTATGAATCGTGTATATAGAATCTGAATGAGTATGATGAGAAGATTGGTATAAAAGAAGATGAAAAAGCTATAAGAGGGGATATGGACAGGCTCATAATGGCTGAGGATTTTGAACGGTGAGGGTCTTGAAAGGGCTTGCGCGTTAGACCTGTTCTTGATAATCTTGAATTATTCCTTTAAGAGGCCATTGATAATGTCCGCCTACGCAGTGGGCTATCTCAAAAGGGGAATAAGCTGAAAGAGTATGTCGCCCGCGAACAGGTGGGCGAGCCTGAAGATCGGACCCACAAGGAGCTTGGCGATGATTCCGGTGTGCGCGAAATTGTCCAGCATCACGATCCCTATTATGAATATTGCGCCGTAGCGTCCCATCTGCCTGTATCTCAGGGCGATTTTCTGCGGCAGGATGTTTTCAAGCACATGCGAGCCGTCAAGGGGCGGAATCGGAACAAGGTTGAAGAGCCCAAGGCCTATGTTCATTAGGATCAGCCATAAAAGGGCCTTGAGATATACCTCAAAGGGAAAGGGAAAAAAACGCAGGCACAGGCCTGCCAGAAGTGCCGCCGAGAGGTTGGCAAAAGGACCGCTTAAGGACATCAAGATGATGCCCTTTCTCGGTTCCCTGAAATACCTGGGGTTTACCGGAACCGGTTTTGCCCAGCCGAAGCTGAACAGAAACAGACAGATTGCCCCTATCGGGTCGATATGGGGAATGGGATTGAGCGTAAGCCGTCCCATGTTTTTCGCGGTGGGATCCCCCAGCCAGAGGGCCGCCCTTCCGTGGGCGTATTCATGGATGGTTATGGCAAAAAGCAGGACCGGAATCTTTACTATCAGGGCCGATATATCAAAGTGCATTATAGATGTCTCTTTTCAGTCTTTTTTTTAAATAAACTACCCTGTGCGCATTTAAGCCACAGGGTAATGGATCGATTAATATCAGTAAATACCGGATGCTTCAACCAAAATTCTTTACCTGTCAGGCAGCCGGTCATTACCGGAAATTTTACGGAAGTTTTAAGGAGGTATGAAAGTGGAAACCAGAAGGGCCGATTTGGCAGGCGCGTGGTACCCGGGAAGAGAATCGGAGTGCCGCAGGCAGATAGAGGAGTTCATGCAGAAGGGCATCCCCTGTCCCCCGGAGGGTGGAAGCGCTGTCGGAGGTATAGTCCCTCACGCGGGCTGGGTGTTTTCGGGAAGGATAGCATGCTCTGTCATAAGGTGCCTTAAAGGGGATGAAGATCCCGACACATGCGTAATCTTCGGCAGGCACCTTCCTCCATCCGGCAACAGATATATCATGACCTCGGGTGCGTGGGAGACCCCGCTGGGGTCTATTGAGATCGACAGTGAGCTTGCCGCTGGGATCGAGTCGGAGTATGAATTTGTCGTTGAGACCGGATCACGCTATGAGCAGGACAACACGATTGAGCTTCAACTGCCTTTTATAAAGTATTTTTTCCCTGAAACGAGGATCCTGCCGATAGGTGTTCCGCCTTCATTGACCAGCCTTGATCTGGCTGCGAGGGTGGCGGGGATAGGCACTTCACTCGGCAGAAGAATGATCGTTATCGGTTCAACCGATCTTACCCACTACGGCATGAATTACGGATTTACGCCTAAGGGGTCGGGAAAAGAGGCGCTCAAATGGGTAAGAGAGGAAAACGACAGGAAAGCCGTGGAGCTCATGGTGAATATGGATGCCAGGGGGATTGTCCTGGAATCCCTTAAAAGCCGTAACGCCTGCTGCGGCGGTGCCGCGGGAGCAGCCGTGGAGGCGGCCCATACCCTGGGAGCGGTACAGGGAGAAGAGCTGGTATATGCCACAAGTTATGATGTAAGGCCTGATTCAAGCTTCGTGGGCTATGCCGGGCTCCTGTTTTACTCCTGATGATCTAACCGGCCTGTTGGGCAGTGATGAGTGCCCGTTCTTTAATTTTTGGATGAACACTAGATAAATAGAATTAAATTTTGTATAATAAATTTTTTTCAACGCAATTATTTAAAAAGCGTTCAACTAGGTGATATTTGAGCATTTTATTGCTGTAACATCCATTCCCCCTCTGCTTGAGTATGAGTGTGTTTTCCGGATTGAAACTATCCGGTCGACCGGCTGATTTGGAGATCCTGTATAATTATGATGCTGTTTCGAAGATCAATACACAAAAATCTAGTAAAAATATTAAAAAAAATGACCAGTACCAGCGCTGAAAAGATGACAGGACAGGAAGATAAACAGGCGGCCGGAAGAGGAGGAAAAAGGCGCGAGAGGATAAAGCTGGACCTTCTCATTCATGATTTCAAAGTCCCTCTTGCGGTAATAGAGGCGGGAATCACTTCCCTTTTCAGAAGGCCTGAAAAATACGGGCCATTGACAGACAAACAGGAAAAGGTGCTTGTCAGGGCACTGAGAAATATAAAGGTAATTCAGACTCTGGTAAGTGACGCCCTTGAACTGGGAAGATCCAGGGAGGGTATAATAAACAGGTCGAAAGTCACGGTCTCCGATCTCATAGAGCAGTCACTCGTGGAGATATTCGATCTGGCGGACGGGGCCACGTCCGAAAAGATAAAAGCGTGCACCGGCATAGGGGTTCTCAGGGAGAATCTGGAGGTCAAGGGTATAAGGCTCAATGTGACCGATGAGCTCTGGTGCAGGCAGTTCAAGCTCGATGAGGCAAAACTGAAACAGATCCTCAGGAATCTGCTTACCAATGCCCTGAAATATAAAAAGACTCTGGTTGAGCTTGGAATCGAGCAGTATCCCGGATCCCTGCTTTTTTATGTGAAGGATGACGGTGAAGGTATACCGGAATTTTATCACAAGAAGATATTCGAAAGCTATTTTCAGATGGACGCCTGCGATACCTATACCGTAAGGGGGCACGGGCTGGGCCTTGCCGGGGTCATGGTCCTGGTGGAGGACATGGATTGCAGCCTTTCCCTTGAAAGTGATCAGGGAAAGGGCGCAAAATTTATCGTAAGGATTCCTTTATCTGAAGATGTCTGTGAGATTGTGGAATAAAGAAGGGATTACATCATCTTTTCGATTTCATCCTTTGAAACCCGGTAGCTCTTGTCAAATTCTTCCCAGAACTCACTGTCCTGTTCTTTCCATCCCGCACCGAATTTCTTGTCAAAAAAGGGCTTCAACCTGTCAAACCATTTTACCTGCTTCTCAGGCCCTTTTCCCCTGGCCGCTATTATATCTTCAACAAAGGTGTCGATCTCGGCAATCTTGTCTTTGGGCACATAGGAGTGTGCCCCGCCTTTTATCGATTTTACCAGGTTTTCAGGGTTAAGGGCATGGGCGGTAAGCATTATGGCCGGGATACCCTTTTCATTGGCAAGCTTGAGCAGGTCATATCCTCTGACACCCATGATATCCAGGATTGCAACGTCATACTTGTATTTATTCAGGAATTTTTGGGCTGTCTCGAAATTAGGGGCCGTATCAATGGAGCACATGTCGAGTATCTCTTCAAGGGTCTCCAAGATATCCGGTTCATCGTCAACTATAAGGATTTTTTTGCCTTCAAGCATTTCATCCATGTTAAATCCTCCCCTGGGATGTTTGGATATGAATTTGGCCGGAAAAAATCTTTTATACCATGTTGGTCTGAGTCGATGAATCCTCGCAGTAAAGGATATTACTCCGGCAGATATTTGTAGTCAATATCTAAAAGCATCCTATAGTTAATGAACATATGATTTCATTAATTATTATGATTTTTACCAACTCAATTCAAACTTGATATAAAGTAAATTTTATTGACAATCAAAGACGCTTTACTTAACGTTTCAATAACGTGAGCAAGGTGAAAGATAAACCTGACAGACTAAAGCAAGTCCGGGCATTGCCTTGTGCCTCAAAGAGGTTTGGTTGTCGCGGGGAAAAAATAATATCTGAACTTGGAGGAATGTCATAATGGATTTTGCAGAAAAGGCGAGGATCCGGATAGAACACTGGGTAAGTCACAATGAACACCATCAGGAAGAATACGAGATGTTCGCCGAACAGCTGGAGCAGTCTGGAAAAGCTGAAAGCGCGGGGCAGATCAGGGAGATGGTAAGGCTCACCGCTGAGAGTACCGAATGCCTCCGCAAGGCGCTTGCCTGTCTTGAAGATTGATGAATATGAACAACAGGGATTAACTGTTTTTTGGCGAGGGGGATCAAGATGTGTGAGGCTCATGCATTTATGTTAAGGGATGGAAAGGAAGAAAAGATCCTTGAAAGCGTGGATCTCGTTGAATTCAAGGAGGATCATATCCTGCTTACCAGCATATTCGGAGAGCAGAAATCGCTTAACGCGAAATTCAGGCTGTACAACAACAGCGAGGGGAAGATCCTGTTTGAACCGGCCTGATCAGGCGCTGCCTTTCTTTTTGACGCGACGTTGTCTTACATGCCCGGAGATCTGAAATGGGATGGGAAAAACTGATTTACCGGGCCGCGGACGCCATTTTAAATTCCAGGTTGTCCGTGGCTCTGACAGGAGCAGGCATATCGGTTGAATCGGGGATTCCGGATTTTAGAAGTGCCGGCGGTCTATGGTCAAGGTTCGACCCGGCCGAATATGCCACCATAAAAGCCTTTCGCGAAAATCCCGAGAAGGTCTGGAACATGCTCAGGGAACTTGAGACGATAGTATCCGGGGCCAAGCCGAACGGCGCTCATAAGGGTATGGGAGAGCTTGAACGGATGGGGTATCTGGATTGCGTCATTACACAGAATGTGGATAACCTGCATCAGGCAGGAGGTTCAAAAAACGTCATAGAATACCACGGGAACTCAAGGAACCTTTCCTGTCTGCGCTGCGGCAGAAGTTACAAGGGAAACGAGAGAAGGGGCGCCGATCCTCCAAGATGCGAATGTGACATGGTTCTCAAGCCGGATGTGATATTCTTCGGGGAGGCCATTTCCCAGGAGGCGATGGACCGGTCTTTCAGGCTGGCTTCTTCATGCCAGGCGGTACTGGTAGTGGGGACCTCTGCGGTGGTGTACCCGGCAAACAGTATCCCTTCCATAGCCAAGAAGAACGGGGCAAAGATTATAGAGATCAACACCGAGAGGACCCATCTCACGGACAGTGTCACGGATATCTTTCTTCAGGGTCAGGCGGGGACAGTGATAACCAGGCTTGTAGAGGAAATAAAGAAAAGAGACAGCGATAAGAGGCTCGATTCCTGATCAACTCTCACCTCGGCTTCATAAAATCCCTTATATCAAGTACCTTGTCATGGCCCGGGTCATCTTCCTTCATATGCGCCCATGATCCGCGCACCTTTTCTTTTCTCAGCCTGGCGATCATATCCTGGAGGTCCCCGTTATTGTCGATTATTTCCTGAATCTTTTCCTTTAATTCCTTCCAAAGTGTGTTTAATTCCGTCAGGTCCAGATCAAATCCGAAGAAACCGGAGAGAAAAGAGCCGAGATGGGAGAGTATGCCGTAATGGGTCGTTCCCTGAAGGTAATAGGGGCAGTGGCACCAGATGCTTGCGCATTCAAATCCTTTCCATTCCCCCTCCGACTGGACGATCGTGTGTATGGAGCAGGGGCCTTCATAGGAAATTGGAAGGATCCCTTTTTCCTTGAGCCTGAGCGAGAGCTCCTCATTGGAGCTGACCGCTGACATTATCCTGTCGTTGTGAAGGACATTATCATACATGCTGCCTATGGTGACGATCGTCCTTATCCCCATCTGCCCGCAAAGTGATAAGAGCGCTTCGGTAAAGTGAAACCATCTCAATGCGGGCTCCTGAGCCTTGAGTATGACGATATTGTTAGGGGTGGAGTCGGCGAAATACAATTCACCCAAGCCATGACTTATTGAGGTCAGGGCGCCGTCGTTTATTCGCACGACCGGGCGCTCTTCAATATAACGGCAGTAAAGATCCGTGTTTAACCTGGCGAATTTAACCGCGCCAAGCCCTTTTATGAGATAATCCATCATGGAGCTTGAGATCTCGAGGGCGTTTCCCCATCCGGTGAACCCGGCTACCAGGACCCCGGCGTTCGATTCAGGCCGGTTTTCAATTATTATTCCTTTATTTTCCATAGAAACTATTTGACACCCTTGAAATGCAATGTCAAGAGGCCTTATTTATCATTGACAAAGATGAAAAAAGGTATAAATTAACAAAACTTTTACCATGCAGAGGCGAAAAGGTTTTATCTTGACGCATGGCAGCGCCTTAAGGCGCTTATATTTTATGGAGGCTATATAAGGTAGTGCTTGACAATATACTTGACAAGGCATTTTTGGAGCAGGCCTGCAAGGAGATTATTGAAACGATCCTTTTCTGTCTGCCCAACGCCTACAAGGGAACAGTATACCTGATAGGAAGTCCCCCCAAGCTTACGGCTACAAGGATCACTTCCGGAATAATAAGCTCCGACAGGGAGACTATTTCCTGGGGCCTTCCCGAGGACTCGGAGTACAATCCGCCCGGCAAGCCATGGCTTCAATACAGGGATGAAACAGGCCGGGCACTCGAGGCCATGGCATGGTGCGTTGAAAAGCAGAGAAGCTGGACCGCCGAAAACCCTGAAAACGACCAGCGAAGCGTGAAACTCCAGCTAGAAGGTATTCAGAATGATACCCATCACATGGAGCCGGTTCTGATAAGAAAAGAGGATCTGTATAAGGGCAGTAAGAATGAGATCAGGTACCCCCAGGTCGTCCAGGGCGGCACGATATGGCAGGACAGTGAATATCTGGTAGCAGCCGTCATAAAGATACACTTTCAGGAAAAAAGCATCAGGATAGGGGGGCCTGCGACAAAGGTCATAAAACGCCTTTCAAGGACCCTGGGCACGGAACTGCTCTCCTACGAACTGAGACAGGAATCGTTGGATGCCATGGAGCATCTGGCAGAAGACAGGCTTAACTCATGTAACATACTGGCGGACGCGCTCAGAAACACCATAACCAAATCGGGCCTCATCCTTTCTCTCATAAAGCTGGAGCTGGGCTTTCTGAGACGCCAGTGGGAAAAGGAACTGCTCAAGGAGATTGGTAAAAAGGGGATAAAGCAGCTGGCAGTGGAAAATCTGAACAGCCTCCTGTCCAGGGTGGACGGGAAAGCAGGTGAACTGGCAAAGGAGCTGGTCGAGCTTCAGGAAAGATTCCTTGAATTCTCTCTTCCTCCTGAAAGGGGAGAGAACTGGATCCGGATGAAGATAGAAAAGAGGTGGATGAGATTACTCGAAAGGGCAGCTCTTGAAGACTCTGTCAGGCAGGAGATAAAAGACAACCTCGAACAGCTTAAGAGGTCCCTTTATCAAGGAAAAGACCCTGATAATCTCAATGCCTACGGCGCCATGTCCGATTCGCTCAAACAGGAATGGGTGGATCTGATATACAACGACAGGGATCAACTGGATTCAAATTATCTGAACAGACTCCTTCAGATACTCGAAGAACCCTCTTTGAAACTGCCCTTCAAGGAAAAGTCCAAAAAGAGCATCTTGCAGCTCAAGACCATGAGGGATATCATGGATGATATGGAGAAAAGGACGAACAGGGTTCTCAGAGAGGTACTAAACGGGAAAAACAACGGCAAAAGTTCCGGATAACGACTGATAAGATCGATAGAAAACATTCCCCTGAATCATTGGCCCCTTGGGTCTTTGAATCCTCCTCCCCAACCCGATTTGAAAGAAATATTTTTTGTTTACTTCCATTCAATATATATTATAGATTCATTCAAAAGCGCCTGTAGCTCAGCTGGATAGAGCAGCGGACTTCTAATCCGCAGGCCGGGGGTCCGAGTCCTCCCAGGCGCACCAGTAAAATTAAAGTAAATCAAGGATTTAAGCGGTAATAACAAATTCGTTTAAATCCTTCTTTGTTTTTGTGTGAGAATCTGTGTGAGACTTTTTGGAAACCTGACCAAAAATCTCCATTGCCTTCCTTTCTGAATCTCCGATGGTGTGAAGATAGATCTCGGTTGTCTTACGATTTTCATGACCAAGGATTTTCTGAATCGATCCAATAGGGATATTGTTATTGTCCAAGACCGAAGCCCCGGAATGTCTCAGGGGATGAAACCTGAAGTAGGGAACCTTTGCCGCCTTGCAAAGGGTCTTCATGAATTTCCTTCGATCCTGATACGGATCATAAAATCATAACCTTCTCTAATGCTGGCATATATAGCAAATATCACACCACTGGCTACCTGACATCCCAAGACAAAACATGTCCCTTTTGGCTAATAAAAAAGACAGCGCCTAGTCAGATATACAAAATTTTTCAGTTGAAATATTGGTGTATCGATAAGCTCCCTCAACCTGAATAGGTGCGCAACTCACTCAAAAATATTGTTTTTTTTCATCAAGCTGATAAACTGGCTAATAAAAATCATACTTTTCTTTGTTGGTTCAGATATACAAGCCCCTGTGTAGGTCTAACAACCATTTGGATATATTACTACCTGCAGATACCATTTCTATTGTAAAGACTTGAAGAATCAAGATTAACACATCAAGTAAAGCTGCAATTTTAACCCCAGGAATTGATAATCGTCTTTGTCAGAAACTACAGGTTTTTTAGAGAGGAGCTGATTGACGAGAGCGAATCTCGTCCCTACTTCACTACGACCGAAAAGGTAATTTAATACATTATTTAAAATCGAAAAGTTACAGGGCTTTCATACAAAAGGAACGGGACGATGCCAATTAATAGGGACAAAGCTTGTCACAAGCTCTTATTTTTAAGCCTTTTCATTGTCTTATTGGCTTTATTATATCCCAGGACCCTACCTGCAAGATCCGGTGATTTGATTCTGACAATTGGCGTCTATGAAAATGCACCAAAGGTTTTTATCTCCGAATCCGGTAAACCAGCAGGCATTTTTATTGATATCATCGAATACATTGCAGAAAAGGAAGGTTGGCGTCTGCGATATCTTTTAGGCACTTGGGGTGAAGGATTGGACCGGCTGGAAAAAGGGCAAATTGATCTTATGCCCGATGTGGCCTATACAGGGGATCGTGAAAAGATATTTGACTTTCACAAAGTGCCGGTATTGTCCTCCTGGTTTCAGGTGTATGCTCGTAAAGGAAGCGGGATCAGATCTATATTGGATCTTGGCGGAAAACGAATTGCCGTACTGGAGCGTTCAGTTCAGCACGATGCGTTTGTCCGACTCTCTGCCGGCTTTGGATTAAGTACCACCATCATTCCCCTGCCGGATTACCAAGCCATTTTTGACATCGTTGCCAGGGGTGGGGCCGACGCTGCTATCACTAATCGTTTCTATGGAACGATGCACGCGAAAAAACTCGGCCTTGAAGATACGGCCGTGATTTTTCATCCTTCCGACCTTTTTTTCGCCGCGCCCAAAGGTGTTAATAAAAAACTATTAGACGCTATTGACATTAACCTTATAAAGCTGAAAAGAGACACAGAGTCGATATACTACCAGTCCCTGAAACGATGGATCTCCGAGAAGGTCCCATTCAAGTTGCCGAATTGGGTTAAGGCCACGGGTCTTGTCCTTGTTGTCGTATTGCTTATGAGCCTGTTGGGAAGCATGGTTTTGAAGCGGCAGGTGAATATGCGTACTCGGGATCTTCAGAAGACGAACCTTTTCCTGCATGCAAGTGAACAAAAATACCGTGAACTGGTGATGCTGGCCAACAGTATCATCATGCGTTGGTCGCGCGACGGGCAAATCATTTTCCTGAATGAATTCGGTCAGAAGTTTTTCGGCTATACTGAGGAAGAGATTCTTGACAGAAATGTGGTTGGGACCATAGTTCCGGATAAAGAGAGTACAGGCAGGGATTTACATTTGCTAATGGAAGAGATTTTAGCTAACCCCCAAAAGTACGAGCGTAATATAAATCAGAATGTGCGCCGAAATGGAGAACGGGTCTGGATCGACTGGACAAACAAGGTGATGCTCGATGAGCAGGGCCAAATAAAAGAGATCTTAAGCATCGGTTCCGACATAACCGATCGCATACTATCTGAAGAGCAGATTCGTAAGCTTAATGATGAATTGCGTCGGAATGCGGAGGTGCTGGAGCAACGCGTTGCGGAGCGCACCGCAGAGCTGGTGATTGCCAAGGATCAGGCCGAATCCGCCAATCGGGTAAAAAGCGCCTTTCTCGCCAGTATGTCGCATGAACTGCGTACGCCTCTCAACTCCATTATCGGTTTTACCGGTATCATTATCAGTGAGCTTGCAGGACCTTTAAATTTGGAGCAGAAAAAACAGTTGAAGATGGTTCGAGGCAGTTCCAGGCACCTGCTGAATCTGATCAATGACGTGCTGGACATTTCAAAGATTGAGGCGGGAGAACTGGAGATTTCCTCTGAGAAATTCAGTATGCGAAATGCCGTTAACCAGGTTGCTGAATCGCTTATCCCGTTCGTGGAAAAGAAGGAGCTGAATATGACCGTGGAGATCGCACCGGAGGTCGAAGTTATCTACGGTGATGAACGCCGCATTCGGCAGGTGCTGATCAACTTGGCCAATAATGCCATTAAGTTTACCGAAGAAGGAGGGGTGAAGATTAGCTGCCGCAGATGCGATTCCAGCATAGAAGTTGAGATCGAAGACAGCGGAATCGGCATCAAAAATGAGGAGATTGACAGGCTTTTCAAACCGTTTAAGCAACTTGATACCGGGATTTCCCGGAAATATGAAGGAACAGGCCTTGGGCTATCCATCTGCAAAAGGATCCTTGAAATAATGGGCGGCCATATTCGAGTGAAAAGTCAATTTGGTAAAGGCAGTACCTTTACCGTCATATTGCCGTTGAACCGGGAGGGAAAAGATGACGAAAAAGAAAATCCTGATCATTGAGGATAATGAGCAGAACCTTTATCTGACGACGTTTTTACTGGAAAAACAGGGTTTCGATGTAGTCCAGGCCCGGACCGGGCTGCAGGGACTGGAGCTCGCCGTATCCCAAAAACCGGACTTGATCCTTCTCGATATCCAGTTGCCGGTGATGAACGGGTATGAAGTGGCTGGGCGGCTGAAGCAGGATGTGGAAACCAGATCCATTCCAATCGTATCGGTTACCTCTTATGCAATGGCTGGGGACCGGGAAGCTATTTTGGCCGCGGGCTGTGAAGGATACATTGAAAAGCCCATAGATCCTGACAGCTTTGTCGCACAGGTAAAAAGTTTTCTGCCCGGACAGGAGAGAGGAGGCGTTGTATGAGCAAAATTCTTATCGTTGAAGACAATGCCGAGAGCCGTTACCTGCTGAAACAATTGCTGGAATCAAGCGGTCATAAGATTATGGCTGCTGAAAACGGGGAGGAGGCACTGCGGCTTGCCCGTGAGGACCAGCCCGAGGTCATCATTTCCGATATAATGATGCCGGTAATGAATGGTTTCAGACTCTGTCGCGAAATAAAGGGAGACGCTGAACTGAGGGCTATTCCCTTTATCTTTTATACTGCCACCTTCGTCGAAAAGGACGACGAGAGACTGGCCATGAGTCTGGGAGCCTCCCGTTTTATCATAAAACCCACGGAGGGGGAGCGATTCATACAGATCCTTGATGAAGTGCTTAAGGAACACCAGCGGGGAACCCTGCCGGTTCCTGAGGAGCCTCTCAGGAGTGAAGATCTGCTTCTGGAGATGTATGATAATAGCATTGCCCGCAAGCTGGCGGAAACCGTGGAAGAACTCTTAACTGAAAAGAAGGCGCTGATTAAATCGGAAAAGAGGCTTAAAGAGGCCCAGGAACTGGCCTATCTGGGTCACTGGGAACTCGACCTTAAAAGCAAGTCCCTGGAATGGTCTGATGAACTGTACCGTATTTTGGGATTAAAGCCGCATGGTTTTGATCCCTCTTACGAGGCGTTTCTGGAGGCTGTGCATCCGGACGACAGGGATTATGTTGCAACGTCCCACAGGGAGTCACTGGCGAAAAAGAGCAAATCCGATATCGAATATCGTGTATTGCTCAAGGACGGGATGGTCAAATATTTGCATGAAAGAACCCAAAGCATCTATGATGATGACGGAATGCCGGCCTTAATGATGGGCACAGTGCAGGATATCACCGAACGCAGATTGGCCGAAGAGACACTGCATAAGTCGGAAGAACTCTATCGTGCCCTGTTTGAAAGCAGCCCGGATGTTGTCTTTATTCTTGCAACAGATGGGACCTTCTCATCACTTAACAAGGCATTCGAAACGGTCACCGGCTGGTCGAGGGCTAAGTGGCTTGGTAGAGCCTTTACGGACATCATCCATCCCGAGGACTTGCATCTGGCGATGCAGGCATTTCAGGGTGTCTTGCAGGGTAAAACGCCGCCGATCTTTGAATTGCGCATTCTTTCCAAATCAGGCGGGCATATTGTAGCTCAATTTACGGCAACGCTCCGGATGCAGGATGGAAACGAATTGGATATACTGGGTATTGGCAGAGATATCACTGAGCTGAAGCAATCGCATAAAAAGATCAAGATAAACGAAATTCGATTCAAAGAGTTGTTTAACAATATAAACAGCGCCGTGGCTGTGTACGAGGCTGTGGACGGTGGCAGAGATTTCATATTCAGGGACTTCAACACGGCGGGAGAAAGGATGGAAAAAATTCGCCGGGAGGATGTGATCGGGCGGCGGGTCTCCGAGGTGTTTCCCGGTGTCAGGGATTTCGGCCTGCTAAATGTTTTTCAAAGGGTGTGGAAGACTGGCGTGCCTGAAGAGTTTCCAATAACTTTCTATCACGACAACCGGATCAAGGGCTGGCGCGAAAATCATATTTACAAATTGCCTTCAGGAGAGGTCGTGGCCGTGTACGATGATATCACCGAGCGCAAGGAGGCGGAGAAGGCATTAAGGGAGGCCTATGATACCATCAACAAAAGCTCATCCGTGGCCTTTACCTGGAAGAATGAGGAAGGATGGCCGGTTGAGTTTGTTTCTGAAAATGTCGCGAAGCTCTTTGGGTATACGGCTGAAGAATTCATTAAGGGGAAACTGACCTATAAAGAGCGTATCCATCCTGAAGACCTTGAAAGAGTGAATGCAGAGGTAGAGGCATTTAGCGGCAAGGCGGAAACGCTCGATTTTGTCCACGAACCGTATCGCATCATTGCAAGGGACGGTTCTGAAAAAATCGTCGATGACTGGACTTTTATGGTCCGGGATGATGACGGACACATCACTCATTTCAGGGGTATAGTTGAAGACATCACCGGGCGGAAGATAGCGGAACAGGCGCTGAGGTGGTCAGAACTCGAATTGTCCATCCGGAACCGAATCAACCAAATCTTCCTCACCATTCCCGATAAGGAGATGTATGGAGAGGTCCTCAATGTCATTTTGGAGACCATGCATAGCCGATATGGAATCTTCGGTTATATAAACGAGAATAGCGAATTGGTCTGTCCCTCCATGACCAGAGATGTCTGGGACAGGTGCCAGATTAAAGAAAAGGATATTGTGTTTCCGCAGGAGAAATGGGGCGGCATCTGGGGCCGGGCCATGGCCGAGAAAAAAACAATCTGTTCCAATAACACCTTAACCATTCCTGAGGGGCATATCCAGATCACCCGCGCTCTGGATGTTCCTATCATCTATAAAGGGGTATTAATCGGCAATTTGGTTGTCGGTAACAAAGAGACGGATTATGATAAAAGAGACATAAAACTTTTGGAAGATATTGCTGATAACATAGCACCTGTTCTTGATTCGAGATTAAAGGCGGTAAAGGAGCAAAAGATAAAAAAGCAACTGGAGGCCCAGTTCCATCATGCACAGAGGATAGAGGCCATAGGAATACTGGCGGGCGGGGTGGCCCATGACTTTAATAACCTGCTCACAGCGATTATCGGGAACGCCCAGTTCGCCTTGGATACTCTGCCCAAGGACGATCCCACTAGGGAGGATGTTGAAGAGATTGAGAAGGCCGGGCAGAGGGGTGCGCGTCTGACCCGGCAGCTCCTGGCATTCAGCCGCAGGGAAACGCGCCATATCGAGATCCTGGACCTCAATAAACTCATTCTGGATCTGGATAAGCTCTTAAGGCGTTTGATCAGAGAGAATATCGATATGCGGACCACCTTGGCGTCGGACCTGTGGGAGGTGGAGGCGGACCCAGGGCAGATGGAACAGGTGATCATGAACCTAGTGGTAAATGCCAGGGACGTCATGCTAGATGGTGGAAAGCTGACAATTGAGACTGCCAATGTGGAGCTTGACGGGAGATATGTTCAATACCACGGGATAGAGGGATCTAGGGGGCCTTACGTGATGCTGTCGGTAACGGACACGGGACTCGGTATGGATGAGGAAACCAAGGCCAGGATATTCGAGCCGTTTTTTACAACTAAGGAAAGGGGTACAGGAACAGGGCTGGGGCTTTCCACGGTATATGGAATAGTGAAGCAGAGCGGAGGATATATCTGGGCATACAGCGAACCAGGGATGGGGACGGCGATGAAGGTCTATCTTCCCAGGGCAAAGGGCGTTCAGGCGAAGGTGAAGAAAAAAAAGGCATCTGAGAAGGCAGCAGCCGGCGGCGAAGTTGTGCTGGTGGTGGAAGACGAAGTATCCCTTCGGAGGTTGGCCGTCAGGTCCCTTCAAAGGGCGGGATACCAAGTCCTTGAGGCCGGAGCCGGTGAAGAGGCACTCCAGGTGAGTGAGGGATTCGAAGGGGAGATCCATCTACTGCTTACCGATGTAGTGATGCCGGGCATGGGGGGTAAGGAACTGGCGGAAAGAATGGCCTCACTTCGTCCGCAGACCAAGGTGCTTTACATGTCAGGCTACCCGGATGGTTCCCTTTCCCATAACGAAATCCTCAAATCGCCTATAGATCTCGTTAACAAGCCCTTCACGCCTGATTCTTTGTGCCGCAAGGTGAGTGAGGCACTCAACAGATAGGCTGAAGGTGAAAGACCTGTCCGCAACCGCTGGATCGGCAATTGAGTATGTATATCGGAAAGAGGAAACTCGGAAATGGCCCATATTCTGATAGTGGACGATGAAGAACAGATCCGGCGAATGCTGAACCGGATCCTTGAAAGGAACGGATTCGCTTGTAGCCTTTCCGCAGATGCCGCAGAAGCCCGAAAATATCTTGCAAGGCAAAGCATTGATTTGGTCCTTTGCGATGTAAACATGCCCGGGGAGTCCGGCATTGAACTGGCACGATATATCGAGTCGAAGTATGAGAATACGGCGGTCATTATGGTTACGGGTGTGGATGATCCCAAGGTTGCAGACGGGGCTATAAGCGCCGGCGTCTATGGTTACCTCATCAAGCCTCTTGATGTTAATGAGGTGGTTATCAATATCCATAATGCCCTGAAGCGTCGGGATCTTGAAGTGGTCACCAGGAGTTACAGCCGGGACCTGGAAGTGTTGGTGGAAGAGCGTACTGCCAGTTTGAGAAAGGCCATGGAAGGGATTATTAGGGCAATGAGCCTGACAGTAGAGTCAAGGGATCCCTATACATCCGGCCATCAGGAGCGGGTGGGTGTCCTTTCCGGAGCAATTGCAGAGGAGATGGGGCTTTCAGGAGATCGGATACAGGGAATTCGTTTTGCCGGTCTAATCCATGATCTGGGCAAGATATCGGTTCCAGCGGAGATACTCAGCAAGCCCACCCGTCTCACCGATATTGAATTCGGCCTTATAAAAATTCATCCCCAGGTCGGTTACGATATCCTAAAAGAGATTGAATTCCCCTGGCCAATCGCTGACGCCGTGCACCAGCATCATGAGAGAATGAACGGGTCAGGCTATCCTCAGGGCCTTTCAGAAAATGACATCATACTTGAAGCAAGGATTATAGCCGTAGCCGATGTTATAGAGGCCATGGCCTTTCATCGACCTTACAGAGCGGCCATAGGGATTGACAAGGCCTTGGATGAGATTTCAAAGAATAAGGGGGTTTTTTATGATCCTGATGTAGCGGATGCCTGTTTGAAGTTATTCAGAGAGAAAAAGTTCACTTTTTAGTAAATGGGCGGGAAATGGTTAAGAGAGCCTTGGTTGTAGGCAACGATTTTTTTCTTTGTGGAATTTCTTTCTGAGATACTTGAAAAGAGACATAATGATGTCCTTAAAGCCTATGATGGCAAGGAATGCATACCTAAACTGGATGCGATAGATCCTGTCGATATTCTTTTTGTAGATTTAATTATGCCCAAAATAGATGGTCGGAAAGTGATGGAATTTATCCGAGATAAATTTCCAAACGATCCTTTTCCAATTGTTGCTGTCTCAGGCATTATTATTGAGCAACGTGATGAAATAGAAGAAACAGGCGCTGATCACTATCTGGCGCTCATCCATAAATCAAGATATATGGACTCACGCTATCAGCAATCAGCTCTCAGCAGTCAGTAAAACACTTGAGATATCAATTTATTGGCTACTTGCTGATAGCTGACAGCTGAAGGCAACATCCAGAAATGGATCATTTCTAGATGGGAACTATCTAGCAAAGGGTCCCATGGAACAAATGGAAATTCGTATAGGTGAATTGCTGAAAGAATTAGAAAAGCAGTCTTTTTCCCCAAAAACCGACAAATCAATTCTAGAAGCAGGGAAAACATATCCTAAGCAAATAGCAAGTGAATTAACCGCACGATCCAGAGGGGAAAGATAATCGCCGCGGTCATCGGAATAAATGATTACAGAAATGCGCGGGATCTCAAATACGCCCTCAATGACGCAAATGAATTCAGGGGATATCTTAAATACAATCTGGCCTTATCGGGTAAGGATATTTTTTTCTGTCTGATCATGAAGAGACCAAAGACAGCATTCAAAGCCTTCTCGGCACCCGGATAAAGCGAAAGACAGCCGCAGAGGATGCGGTCTTTATATTTTTTGCCGGTCACGGCGCGGTGGAAACGGATCCCACAAATATGGACGGTGATGGATTCGAGAAATACCCTCTTGCCCATGAGGCGGACCTGAATGACCTTTACACAACAGTGATATCCATGGATGAGATCAAAAAGATCTTTCAGCGCATCCGTGCCGAGCGTCTCATATTTATAGCGGATACCTGTTACAGCGGGGCGAGTGGGGGAAGGACAATCCTTTCCAGCAAGACCCGAGCAAGTCTTTCAGACAGTTTCTATGAGAGGATCACCAGAGGAAAGGCGCGCGTCAGCATAGCCTCCTGTTCGGCTAATGAGGTCAGTAAAGAGGATGACAAACTGAAACATGGCGTTTTTACATATTACCTCATAGAAGGGCTCAGGGGCAGGGCGGATTATGATAAAGACGGCCTCATAACCGTTGAGGAGATATTCGGGTATCTTTCCAAGACGGTTCCAAATGCCTCCAGGCAGGATCAGCATCCGATCAAAAAAGGGGTTACGGAAGGGGAATTCATAATAGGTATCAAAAAATAGAGACCGTGAAAAACGCCTTCAGCGGACGCTGGTTTAGCCGTTATAAACAGAAAAATCCCACCTTCCTGTGACCCGACACATGTCTGTTCCTATATACAAGAAGGAAACAATCGAACCTATATTATTGGGATCCCTAACGGAACAGATATTATGCAGCCTGGGGCCCAGGGGATTTTCATTGAAATGCCTTTTCCAAATGATGTTAAACGGTTGTTTTTTTTGTGTTTTACATCTTTTAGGAAATCTGGTATTTCTCAGGTCTACTCATCCGTAACCATCCCCTGTTTTCCGTATTAAGATGTTAGGTGCCCTTTTTCAGGAGTCAAAATAGATGGCAGACAATGAAAAGAAGATAAAAACCAGGATCTTGAGGTTTGTCTGGGGTATTGTCCCGTGGCTTATGGTTCTTGCCGTGGTAGGCTTTGTGGTATCCATGGGAGGACGGATTAATCATGAAAAGGCGCGGATTGAAAAAGAGAAGGCCGCGGCCATGAAAAAGGAGATCCCGCCTGTAAGGGTTATCACCCTGACCCTTAAAGAGAAGACGGTGAAGGACAGAATCGAGTTGCCGGCCGTAATTGAACCCTGGGATGATTTGTGGGTAAAGGCTGAGGTGCCGGGCCAGGTCACCCATATACTGGCCGATGAGGGGATAAGGGTAAAAAAAGGACGGGTGCTCATAAGACTCGACGATCGGGACTATATCGCAAGGCTTAACAGGATAGAGGCCAATTACGACCTGGCCAGGCTTGAATATAAGCGTATGGAAAAACTTACAAGTCAGAAAATAACATCAGCCAGCAGACTGGATGAGGTAGAGGCGAGACTCAAGGATCTTGTCGCGCAGAGAAAAGAGGCACAGCTTGCGCTTGAAAGAACCAGGATTACCTCTCCTATAAGCGGCAGGGTAAATGAGATCCCCGCCAAGCTGGGCGACTTTCTGGATAAAGGCCAGGAGGTGGCGCATATACTAATGTTTGACAAAGTCAAGGTGACGGCAGGGGTGCCTGAAAGCGATGTGGCCGCCGTGTTGGATCTGAATCAGGCGGAGGTGATAATAGACGCGCTCGACAGAAAGAGGGTTACAGGTAAAAAGGTGTTCCTTTCAAGCCAGCCGCGAAGTCTTTCAAGGCTCTATGACCTTGAGCTTGAGGTAGCAAATCCGGAAGGCAGGATACTGCCCGGAATGTTCGCAAGGGTATTTCTGATAAAGTCGGTTTATGAAAAGGCGCTGAGCGTGCCTCTCTATGCCGTGATAACTCATGATGAGGAGCAGTTCGTCTTTATCGAAGAGGAGGGGGTGGCGAAAAAGAGATTGGTCAAGATAGGCGTGCTTTTCGGGTGGCAGGTCATGATAGAGTCAGGGCTTGAGCCTGGGGAGCGGGTTATCGCGGTAGGCCACCGGATGGTCGATGACGGACAGCCGGTGGAGGTGATGAAGAATATTACGGATCCGAAAGAGATCTTTGAGTCATGATAATATCTGATACGGCAGTCAAAAAAAGGACCAGCGTAGTGATCATGGCGCTTGTCATCGCAGTATTCGGTTTTTTGGCATACAACGCCATGCCCAGGGAGTCCGATCCGGACATAACCATCCCTTACATTTTCGTAATGACAAACTACGAGGGGGTGGCGCCCGAGGATATAGAACAGTCCATAACAGTGCCGATCGAAAAGAAGCTGAAGGGTCTTGAAGGTGTAAAGAAAATAACATCATCGAGCACCGAGGGCATGAGTTCGATCGTCATAGAGTTTGTCGCCGGCACCGACATAGATGATGTCCTCACCAAAACCAAGGACAAAGTCGATCTGGCAAAGCCTGATCTGCCCGCCGATCTGGAAGATGATCCCGAGGTGTTCGAGATAAATGTCTCTGAACTTCCGATAGTGGTATTTTCGCTTTCAGGTACCGTGGGCCTTGTCAGATTGAAGGGGCTCGCCGATGACCTGGAAGAAGACTTCGAGGCCATACCGGGCGTGCTTGAAGTGGACGTGACAGGGGGGCTTGAAAGGGAGATAAGGGTGGAGCCTTTTCCTGAAAAGCTTGCCTATTACGGGCTTCCCATAACAAGCCTTCAGAAGGTGATAGCCGAGGAGAACCAGAATGTGTCGGGCGGCGGCATCCGCATGGGGGACGGGCGTTTTCAGCTGAGGGTGCCGGGCGAGTTTTCAAGCCCTGATGAGATATACGGACTGGTCGTGGGGAACCACAAGGGCCGGCCCGTATACCTGAAGGATGTGGCAAGGGTGGTGGACGGGTTCAAGGACGAGGCGGGACGGGCGCGTTTGAACGGGACTCAGGCGGTAAATATCCAGGTAAAGAAGAGGGCGGGGGAAAACGTCCTCAAGATAAGCGATGAGATAGACCGTTTAATCGAAGAGCGAAGTGTCACGTGGCCTGCCGGGACCAGGATCACCAAACTTATGGATCGGGCCAAGGACATAAGGATGATGGTGGCGGACCTGGAAAACAATATCATAACGGGACTCCTGCTGGTTATAATCGTCCTTTTTTTTGTCATGGGGGTAAGAAACGCGGTACTGGTGAGTCTGGCGATCCCGTTTTCCATGTTTATCTCCTTTATGATCCTGCACGGATTAGGAATAACCCTCAACATGGTTGTGCTTTTTTCCCTTACCCTTTCTCTGGGAATGCTTGTCGATAATGCCATAGTAATAATCGAAAACATATTCCGTTATATGGAGCAGGGCGTGCCGCGGCTTCGTGCAGCCATGAAGGCGACCGGAGAGGTGGCCCAGCCGGTTGCGGCTTCAACTCTTACAACCGTGGCTGCCTTTTTCCCGCTCCTTTTCTGGCCCGGTATCATGGGCGAGTTCATGCGCTATCTGCCGCTGACTGTCATTATCACGCTTTCTTCGTCCCTTTTTGTGGCGCTTGTGATAAACCCTGCGCTTGCGGCCATATTCATGCGGCTGCCCGGCTCAAGGCCTTCCAGAAAACATGCAAGCGCCGAGGAGATGGAACTTGCGGGTGAAGCGCCTATTGCCGTGAAGGGTCCCATCTTAAAGGGGTACCGCAGTTTGCTCAGAAGCGCGCTCAACAACCGTCTTGCGGTTATCCTGATATCCTTCCTTATCCTGGTTGCCATGGCAATGGTGTGGCTTTACGAGATAGGCCTTGAAAAGCCGATAGAGTTTTTCCCCAGTATCGAGCCTAATGCCGTTTATGTGAATCTGGATATGCCGGAAGGAGCCGACCTGGAATATTCGGACAGACTGGCAAGACAGGTGGAGCTTGCGATCTGCAAAGGAGGGCCTGAGTACGGCCTTGATAATCCGGATGCCGATCCTGTCGAGTGTTTTTCAAAAAATGACGAGGCCAGGGTACACACCCTGGCGCACGGACAGAGGTATGAAGGTCCGACCGATATGGCCGATATAAAATATGTTTATGCAAAGACTGTAGCAGTGATAGGCGGGCAGTCCGCATTCGAAAGCAATTCGCCGAATCATGTCGGAATACAGTTCCATGACATGAAAGACAGGGTGAAACCGTCTCCCGAGAGCGTGGATGAGATAAGGAAAAGGATCAGGGGTATCCCGGGAGCCGAAATAAGCATCTCCGAGCAGGAGGAAGGCCCCCCAACGGGCGCACCCATCAATATCGAGATCTCGGGGGAAAATTTCAACATCCTCGGCAGGATCTCAAAGGATGTAAAAAAGATCCTCGAGAAGATCCCCTTTGTCAGGGACATACGGGACGATTACGTGGCAGGCGCACCGACCGTAAAGGTGCGCGTGGACCGCAGGCGGGCGGCACTTCTGGGACTTTCAACCGATATGATAGGATTCGCGCTCAAGGTGGCATTTAACGGGATACAGGTGTCCACATACAGGGAGGCGGATGAGGAATACGACATAACGGTCCAGCTTCCCGAATCGGACAGAAAGGTTACGGATATACTTAGGGAACTTCTCATACCTACCAATGAAGGGCTTGTTCCGCTTACCACCGTGGCAAGGTTTGAGGTGACGGGCGGGCTGGGAGAGGTAAACCGGATAAACCATGAAAGGGTGGTAACGGTGGAGGCAAGCGTTGATGAGAAGCATATCCCCGGGCCTGTGGCCCGTGCCCAGGCGGAGAAGCTTCTCGCACAATATCCGCATCCCCCCGGATACAGGATGCGTTTTACGGGCGAGTTCGAGTTTCAGGAAGAATCACAGGCCTTTCTCACCAAGGCCTTCGGCGCGGCCCTGTTCCTGATAGTGCTTGTGCTTGTAACCCAGTTTAATTCCGTAACCCAGCCTCTCATTATTATGACGTCGGTCATACTGTCTCTTGGAGGTGTCTTCCTCGGGCTTTCTTTTATGGAACAGCCCTTCGGGATAATAATGACAGGTGTGGGTGTGATTTCTCTTGCCGGGGTTGTGGTAAATAACGCTATAGTCCTAATAGATTACACGAACAGGCTTCATATGAGGGGGCTTGATTTCAAGGAGGCCATAATCGCGGCCGGGTGCACGAGACTCAGGCCCGTGATACTCACCGCAATTACCACCATACTTGGGCTTCTTCCGATGGTGACCGGCATCTCCTACAACTTTCACGATATGGAGATCTCCTGGGTAAGTGAGTCGACACAGTGGTGGAGCTCCATGGCAAGCGCGGTCATATTCGGGCTCGCCCTTGCCACCATCCTGACCCTGGTGGTCGTTCCGACTCTCTACTCCATGGTATATACCACCTCCAGGGCGGCCGAGAGGAGCGTGAAGGGGATCAGAAGGCTTTACTGGGCCCCTTTTTACCGCATAACAGGAACGACCCCTGAAAAAGAGGAATAAGGAGTGGCTTATGGATGAAAAAAGGGCGTTTTTAACCGAAAGGGCCGCGATCATCGGGGGGCCCTACTCACAGGCGGTCATACACAAGGGTATTGTGTATGTTTCGGGGCAGGGAGCGATCGATCCCTGCACCAACCGGCTCAGCCTGGGAACCATCGAGGAGGAGGCGGGGCTTGCCATTGAAAACATGAAGATAATCCTGGAGGACGCGGGCTCATCTCTTGAAAAGGTTCTTCAGGTAACGGTTTATCTGATAAATATGAAGGAATATGTGAGGTTTAACAATGTTTACAAAAGATATTTCAAAGGGGTACTTCCCGCCAGGACGTGCATTGAGGCGGCCGGGCTGCCGCTCGGCATACGGCTTGAAATGGACGCAATAGCTTATACCTAGCATATAAAAGGGGACAAGGATTCAAGGGGTGCGGGATCCAAGTGAAAAGGCCTATAAGAAACCCTCAGGTGCCAAGACCTGTTATATGGTCCATCTTTTCAAGCAGTCTGTCGTATAACCTGGCCCTTATCCCCCTCCAGCGCTCCAGAAAACCCTTTTCCAGTATCCCCTTGCTCACAGCCAGATATTTCAGCTTTTCAATCAGCAGGTGACCTTTAACCCCCTGTCTGCAGGCGTTGGTGCATGACTGACATGAAAGGCATATCCAGAGGGACGGGGAACTGAGAAGTTCGTTTTCCATTCCGAGTGCCGCCATGCGGAATATGAAAAGAGGATCAAAGGCCTTTCTCAGAGATGAAATCGGGCAGGCATTACTGCACTCACTGCATGTCAGGCAGGAAAGCAGGCTGGATGAAAGACCGAAATAATCCGCAGCCTCGTTTCTGAAATGAGGAGTCCCGGAAGATTCCTTTTGCACTAACAGTGGGTCCCGGTTATGGATTACCGGCTGATCGGTCCAGTGATCGAAGTCCCCGGCTATGGGTGCCGGGTCTTCTCCTTTTATGCATAGATACGCCGCATGCCAGAGGGCCCTTGGAAAACGGTATACAAGCCTTTCCAACTGTTGCACGGAGCCTTTATCGATTATGCCGCTGCTGAAAGCCTCTTTTCTCAGTGAAGAGATCAATTGAGAGGGGTTTGCGTTCATGGGACAGAGGGCGCTGCAGCGGTCGCAGGAAAGACAGTACCAGAGTTCCGGCAGCCGCAGGACCTGATCATGCATGCCCATATTGGCCATCCTTACTATGACCGCCGGCTGGAGGCGTGTCTTGCCTGAGCCTATATTTATCGGGCAGACCGATACGCAAGTCTTGCAGGCATAACATGAGTAGGTGTTTCCGGTATCAGTGCAGGCGGGTGTTTTCGTGCTATCGGTGACTAGGTCGAATTTTTCCATATCTCTTACCCTCCTTGGTATCGGCAGGCTAATAAAAGTAAAAGGGCCATATAAAATCGATTCCGTTATTATATGTCAAATCTGAGCCGGGAGCCATGAAAATATAAGGGCCTTTTTTATCCATTCAACCTTTCAGAGCATACGGTTTATTTCATCCGCCATTTTAATGAGCCGCTTTTCGGAAACCGGGTAAGGGGTCCTTAACTCCTGCGCGAAGATCGAGACCTTCAGCTCCTCGATCATCCAGCGAAAGGATTTGACCGCACTCCTTTTTCCCTCCGAGGCATGCTCTGAAATGCCGTCTTGCATTCCCCTTAAGACAGATATGAAAGGGGTTATCTTAATTGCCTTGTTTTTGTCTTTTTCAAGATCGTTTACGGCCCGCTCGGCCCTTATGGATATGGCCCTTGTATAACGGGGAATCTGCGCGAGCCTTTCAGGCAGATATTTTTCAGGAAAGCGCTTCGGAACAAGCTCTTCAAGTTCATCGCGAAGCTGAGAGCAAAGAAGGAGCGCGGGATTGTTTTTTCTGTTTGATTTTTCAAGTGAATAAAGGCACCCCCTGGTATCCGCATACGCGCTCACCACGTCTATCGAGGCGTCAAGGAGCTCTTTTGCCTCCGTCAAAAGCAGGGGGGAAATCTTTTGCGCGTGTAAATCGAATTCATCCCGGCTCCTGAAATCCTTTTTAAAGAGGCGGCTCGTGAGACTTACGAGAAGGGAGGCCTCAAGGTCCTTTTTGCCTCCCAGAATTTCACATGGCTCATTTATATTTGCGGGGAAGACAAGTATCCTTTTAATGAATTTGATTTCCTTTCTGAAATGGATCTCAAAGAGCCTTCCCATTCCTTCCCTGTGGGTTGTTTCCGCCTTGTTTCTATCTGAAAAAAGCCTTATTGAAAGGGCGTCACCTTCAGGGGTGAGGGCGGGGTAGGCGGCAAGTGATGAGTCGATGTCTATCCTCTCCGGCAGGGCGTCAAAATCCCATTTCGTGATGCCGGAGATTTCAAGCTTTTCCACGGCCGCCTTCCACGAGTCGAGTTCTTCGGGCCTGCCTCCGAATCCCTTTGTCGAAAGAATGCGTGAATCCCGGGCCGAGGTTATCTCCTTCCCCTTATGATCTATTATGGAAACCCTCATCTTGAGGTGTTCGGGCAGGCCTTTGTCAGGCCATTGTTCAGGCGGGATGTCCGTGCCGAATCTGTTATATATAAACCTGCTCAAGGCAATCTTAAGAGGTATGTCCTGCTTTTCCATCTCCGACAGGATTATGTCCACGCTCCTGGATACGGGCACGAGTCTGCGCCTGTACCGCTTGGGGAGCCCCTTTATAAGGGCGGTCACCTTTTCTCTGAAAAGCCCGGGGACCGTCCATTCGAGTTTGTCAGGCGGCACCTGGGACGCGAGACTTGAAGGGATGTTTATGGTTACCCCGTCTTCTTCAGCGCCCGGCGCGAATCTGTAGGTAAAACTGAATCTTGCCTTGCCGATCTTCAGATGATCCGGGTACTGATCAAGTTCGGAATCTTCAGGATAGGCCGTGACAAGGTCCTTTTCGCTCATCCTGAGGAATGCGTCGTCACCTGTCTTCCTGATAAGGGCGGCCAGGGATCTTGAGCTGTAGATCCTGCCAAGCCGCTCCTCGTAAAATCGAGCCATCCTGTCTTCATCCGCAAGTATGTTTCTGCGCCTGACCTTGGCCTCCATTTCCGTTATCCTGTTTACGAGCTCCAGGTTGTGTTTTAGAAACGGGAAATTTCCCTTGATGTTTCCGGATACAAGGGCCTGTTCCATGAAGATTCCGGCTGATTTTTCCGGGTCTATCGGGCCGTAGGATACAGGTCTTTTTTCGATAATAATAAGACCGTAAAGGCTTACCTGTTCAGATGCCACCACCTCGCCCCTGCTTTTCTCCCAGTGGGGATCGGAATAGCTGTACCTGCAAAGGCCTTTTCCGAGCGCTTCCAGCCAGCCGGGGTCTATCCGGGCGGCGGTCCTGGCGAAAAGCCTGGACGTCTTGACCATTTCCGCCGCCACTATCCAGGCAGGCGGTTTCTTGAAAAGGCCTGACCCGGGAAACAGCATCACTTCCCTGCCTTTTGCCGCGCCGTATATATACTTCTCCTTTTTGAGAGCGATATTGGAGAGAAACCCGCTCAGGATCGTCTTGTGAACCCCCTGGTAAAGGGCCTCAGGCGTGCCGTTTATGGTTGAATCGGGGTTTATGCCCTGCTCCTTAAGTATGGAGATTATCTGATCATGGATATCGCGCCACTCTTTTATCCTTGCAAAAGAGAGAAAATGCTCCCTGCAGAACCTCCTCATCCTGTTCTGGGTCCTGAGTTTTTTCAGCGATGCGTGGTAGCTGTTCCAGATATTCAGGAGGCTCATGAAATCGGAGGTATGATCCGTGAAGACCTCATGCGCCCTGTCCGCTTCACCTGCCGCTTCAAGCGGCCGCTCTCTCGGGTCCTGTATGCTGAGGGCCGAGGCTATCACTGCCGCCTCTTTTATGCAGCCCTCTTTTTGAGCCTCTATCATCATCCTGGATATTTTAGGGTCAAGAGGCATGCGTGCCATGGATTTTCCCTTTTCAGTGAGGAGGTAACGATTACCCGCTTTTTCAAGTGCGCCCAGCTCCATGAGAAGGTCGAATCCGTCTTTTACGCTCCTGCCTCCGGGTTTGTCTATGAAAGGAAACGAGGCGATATCTCCCAGCTTTAGAGAGATCATGCGAAGTATGACCTCGGCAAGATTCGCCCTGAGTATCTCGGGAGGGGTGAATTCGATCCTTGACAGGTAATCCTCCTCTGAATAGAGCCTTATGCATTTTCCCTTTTCCACCCTTCCGCATCTGCCTTTTCTCTGATCAGCGCTGCTTATCGATATCGGGCTTATCGGAAGGCTGGTAGTCCTGGTTCTCGGGGTATATCTGGAAATCCTGGCAAGTCCGGTATCGATAACATACCTTATGCCCGGCACGGTCAGGGATGTCTCCGCAACATTTGTGGCAACGATTATCTTCTGTCCGGCAAAGGATGAAAAGATCCTTTTCTGCCTTGAGGCTGGAAGTCTTGCAAAGAGCGGGAGGATAAGGGTTTCCGTATATTTTCTTCCCTTGAGCCGCTCACACGTCTCGAGGATATCCCGCTCGGTCGGCATGAAGATGAGGATTCCGCCGAACAGGCTCTCTTTCCTCACCTTTTCAACCGCCTCTAATGCCCTGTCGACATATGTGAGCTCTTCAGAATCCCCTGACGTCTCATCAGGCGGCATGTATTCAAGGTCCACAGGGTACATGCGCCCGGACACCTCGATTACCGGTGCACTGTCAAAGGCGGCTGAAAATTTTCCGGTATCTATTGTAGCAGAGGTGATTATGACCTTCAGGTTTTTTCTCTTTTTCAGAAGCCTCTTGAGTATCCCCAGGATGAAATCTATATTGAGGCTTCTTTCATGCGCTTCATCAACGATGACCGTGTCGTAATCGTTTAGAAAAGGGTCCCTCTGTGCCTCGGCAAGAAGCATGCCGTCTGTGAGCATCTTGATATACGCCCCCGGGCTTGTCCTGTCCTTGAATCTGATCCTGTAGCCGACCGACCTGCCGATATCCTCTCCGAGCTCTTCTGCTATGCGTCCGGCAATAGTAGTGGCGGCGATCCTCCTGGGCTGCGTGCAGCCGATTATGCCTCTAACGCCTTGACCCGCCTTGAGACACATCTTCGGGATCTGGGTGCTTTTGCCGGAACCGGTGTCACCGGCTATAATGACAACCCGGTTCTTTTTTATGGTGTCTACGATCTCCCTGGTTCTGGAGGATATCGGTAGGGCTTGGGGGATATCTATGTGAGGTTTAAGCCTGAGGCGTTTTTCCGCCTTGGCGACCGAGGACTCCGCCTTCCTGAGAAGACTCCTTAGAAGGACGCGTGCGTGTTCCGGTTTTCCAGCGTTCCTGCTTTTGCTCTTCAGCCTTTTGAGGCCCTTAAGGATCAAGCCCCTGTCACTGATCATAAGATCCGGTATAAGGGAACGTATCTTTTCGATGTCTTTCATATGCGGCAAAGCTGACAGCCTTTCATTTACTCCCGGTTCATGGATGAGCCCGGTTATATGGTCTTCCTGCAACCTGGTGGTAAAAGGGAATCCCCCCGGCGGGATCTTCGGTAAGAACCCCTTTTAAGCCCTGAGGCTTCACGCCTGCCGAATCAAAGAGGATCTCCCGGGGCAGGTGATCCGGTTATATTAACGGGCAGAAAAAGGGATTTACCGGCAGGCAGAAGCGCGATATCTTCGACTTAAGAAACTAGGCGTTATTATTTATACCTCTTTCGGCAAAACCTGGAAGACAGAATGCCTTTTGCTGCATTTGAGGCGTGTAATATCGCAGCTCGGGCAGTTGAAACGCCCGTTTTTTGTCAAAGAATCTCCATGGGTCGATCCGGGTTGATGCAAAGGCGAAGGTCCAGAATCCGCTCAGATACATCGGTACTCCCGCGCAATAGGGAAATACGTCCGTGAAAACCGATCCAAGCTCCCTGAATATGCGCCGCCATGAATCAAATTCAAAAAATGGTGATTCAGACTGCTGCACAAACACTCCCCCTGTTTTAAGGGCCTTGAGGCAGCTCCTGTAAAAGGGTGCCCTGAAAAGGCCTTCCGCCATGCCGACCGGGTCCGTGGAATCGACTATTATTATATCGAATGATCCCGGGTGATCATCCACGTACCTTATTCCGTCTCCGATATGTATCTCGGCCCTGGGGGAATCAAATGCGGCCGCCGTGAAGGGAAGGTGCTTGATGCTGTTCTCGATCACGGCTTTGTCGATTTCGCAGACGACCGCCTTTTTCACCTCCCCATGTTTGACAACTTCCCTGAGCGTTCCGCCGTCGCCTCCGCCTATGATGAGTATCTGTTGAGGGTCCGGATGGGAAAGCAGGGCAGGGTGAACTAGCATTTCATGGTATGCGGCCTCGTCCTTTTCCGTAAGCATTATGCAGCCGTCAAGGACAAGGACCCTTCCCAGGTCCCTGTTTTCAAATATCTCTATCTGCTGGATACCCGTGTCAGCTTTAAATATCTGCCGGTCGATCCGTATTGTTATGCCGTAGCTTTCATTTTCGAGCTCTGTATACCAGTGTTGTTGATCCATTATCCTATCCTTCGACCATCCGATTGTTTGTATGAAGCAGGACGGGAAAAAGGGCCGAAGCAGTCGCTTAAAACTTGCAATGCCCGAAGAAAACCCCCTCTTGTCGTGCACAGGACCGTACACCTGTAAATGGCAGTATGGTTCAGATATCCGGCTTGTAGGGTCGCCGGGTGTCTTTTTCTAGAGGGAACTGCCCCCGTTTGATTTCTATCTGTGAGGAGTGATCGGCCTTAAACGCCTCACGCAGATGCTCAAATGCCTGCCACGGATCCACTTCATCACCGCAGGTGAAAAGGTCAAGGGCCGCGAAACCATATTCGGGCCAGGTGTGTATTGACAGGTGCGATTCTGCAATTACCACAACTCCGCTGATTCCGTGAGGCATGAAATCATGGAAGGAATCGCCCATTATGGTGGCGCCTGATTGCCGGGCCGCCTTGAGCATCGAGTTCCGTACCGACTCCCTGTCGTTCAAAATGAGTTGATCGCAGCCGTACATCTCCACCAGAACATGCCTGCCCAGTGCCTTCATCCGGTATTCCTCCATCCGACAAAACTTAATGAATCCACTCCGGTTTTCCATCATTAAAAAGCTGCAGAATTTGGATAACCAAAATTAACTATCAGCTCAAAGCTTGTTTGTACAAGAAAAAAATCAGTCCCTCTTGAACCTGCTCAAGATGTGTGAAAGAATCATCCGTCATGAGCGATCGGGCGGAGAGCATAAGAAAACAGATCATGCGTCTTTTGCAGGATGAGGAAATGAGCGCCATGGACCTGTCCCGGCGGATAGGAATCGGGGAGAAAGAGGTCTACGATCATCTGCCGAAGGTAAACCGTTCTCTGACGGCATCGGGCGCAAAGGTTGAGATAATTCCTTCAAGGTGTATCGGGTGCGGTTTTATCTTTGCAAAAAGAACCCGTTTTACGGAACCGGGGCGGTGCCCGAAGTGCAGGGGCACCCACATTCAAAGGCCGCGTTTCAGGGTCAGGGGCGGATGATTTTTTTCGATATTTCTTGCCTTAACTTTGCCCAGCCTTTATATTCCCCAACGTATCGGAAAGGATGGATATGGAGATGAACGATGTCACATGTCAGCAGTGCGGTACCTGCAGCAGGATTTGTCCCATAGAAGAGATCGAGCCGGACAGGGTCCTGAGTGATCTCTTCTTTGAAAAGGAGATAAATCCATGGCTCTGCTGTTCCTGTCATCTGTGCACGGATAACTGCCCCGAGGCCTTGAGCCCCCGCGATAAGATGTTCGCGATCAGAAGGTTGAAAATTGCTAACGGATTCAAGGGTGGGGAAAGGCTGCTCAAGTATATCAGGCTTTTGAAAGAAAGAGGCTTTCTCTTCCCTGTGGACGATGATACCAATCAGGAGAGGAATGCGCTCGGTCTGCCTGAACTGGATCTGAAAAAAATCAGCTGCGGCATGAGTTCCTTTTTTGAAAATATTCGCACATATAGGACATAGATGGTGAATTATGACTCTGGCTATATTCCCGGGATGCCTTGTAACCTACAGATACCCTGAATATGAAAAATCGGCCTACGTTATCCTCGAAAAACTGGGCCTTAAAGGCATGTTCATACCTGAATTCACCTGCTGCGGCTCCCAGGTGCTCGAGTCCGTGGATGAGAAGGCCCTGACGGCACTCAGTGCCAGAAATCTTGCTATTGCGCAATCACATGGCGTAAACACCCTGGTGGCCCTGTGCGGAAGCTGTACCTTCGAGCTTTTGAGGGCCAAAAAGGAGATGGAAGAAGGTGAACGGCTCTCGGAGATAAACGAGGTCCTGGGAAAAGAGGGGCTTGAATACAAACCGGATGAGAATTTCAATGTAATGCACATAGTGGAATTTCTCACTCAAAAGGGGCTTTTTGAAAAAATAGGGGAACTGAAAAGGGATGATATCGATGTCAGGGTCGCGATCCAGGAGCCTTGTAATGCTTCGAGACCTCTCAGCCTTCATCCCGGCATGGACTGTGATTCCTTCAATAGGAAGCTGAGGGGGTTGATCGATATAACCGGCGCTTCAATATGCGATTTCGCCTATGAAAGACGCTGCTGTGGGGGAACCATGCTGGCCTTTGACGAGGAGGTCGGCAGGAGGCTTGTGGCCTTAAGATACGCAGCCCTTAAAGAAAGCGGTGCCGATTTCATAATAAACGCCTGCCCCAACTGTCAGGTCGTATATTACCTGTACCCCTTTGTGGTGGATAAGAAATACCGGAAAAAGGAGTCCCGTCTGCCGTCCGCGCTCTTTTTTACCCAGCTTGTGGGACTTTGTCTGGGAGCCGGTTTAAGCGAGCTTGGACTTGAAAGGCACAGGGACAGGGGCATTATAAAAGAGATGCTTGAAAACAGGGGAGGGCATTAAAGAATCCAGGCGAAAAGGACCGTCGGTTTGCTCCGAAAGGGCCAGTTTGTTATGCCGGGCGTTGGAACGCCTAACGTGAACTAGGGAAGATATGAAAGACATATTAAAAGCAGATACCCTCGTGAGGGCGCTCTTTGAGACGTTCAGAACAAAGGGCGGGGAAACCGCGATGGTGTTTTTGAGAGACGGGCAAAAGGAATCGGAATATTCATATCAGGATATGTATGATCATACCAGGCGCATGGCGGGGATACTGGATGGGCTCGGCGTAAGAAAAGGGGACCGGGTAATGCTTCTGATGGAAAAGGAGCCTTTTTTCTTGTTTGCGCATCTGGCGGCCCAGGCGATCGGGGCCGTATCCGTTCCTCTTAATCCCCTTTTGACTGAGCATGAATTGTCATTCCTGGTGCCTGACTGCAGCCCCTGTCTGGTAATATGCGGGGACTCGGCCGGCCGTGTGATCGACAGGATAGGCGGCTGTGTAAACAGGCTTATTTTTGAAAAGGGCCGTGAAAAAGAGATATGGGCCTCTTTCGGGTGTGCCTGCGGACCGGAACTGACCAATATTGAGCTTCTACCTGAGCAGACGGCGCTTATAATCTATACCTCCGGCACTACGGGAAGGCCGAAAGGGGCGATGCTTACACATAAAAACCTGCTTCACGATGCACAAAAGGTCATGTCCGCGTGGGAAATCGGCGAATCGGACACTATCTGCCACGCGCTGCCCATATTTCATGTGCATGGGCTTTGCTTCGCCCTTCATACACCGCTTCTCGCAGGCGCCGGGGTAATCATGCTTGACAGGTTTTCCCGTGAGGTCGTTTCAAAAGTCCTGTCCGAGGGCTACGGAGGAACTGCCTGCACGTTTTGCATGGGTGTACCCTCCATGTATGAAAGGCTGGTTGGATACGCAGAGGATAACGGAGGGAACTACGAGAATTTAAGGCTTATCGCATCAGGGTCCGCCCCTCTTTCACTGAGGCTCTTTGAGCTTATAAAGACGACTTTCGGGAAGGAACCTGTCGAACGTGAAGGCATGTCTGAGACGGGCATGAATTTTTCCAATCCGGTCAGAGGCATCAAAAAGGCCGGATCCATAGGGTTGCCCATGTCCGGAGTTGAGGTAAGATTGGTGAATCCCGAGACCTTGGTGGATATGGAGCATGGACAGACCGGTGAAATATGGCTCAAGGGAGAAGGGATAAGCCCGGGGTACTGGAACCGGCCCGAGGAAAACGAGAGTGCCTTCAGGGATGGGTGGTTCAGAACGGGTGATATGGCAAAGGCGGATAAGGATGGTTATTATTATCTTACAGACCGAATAAAGAACATTATCATATCAGGCGGCGAGAATGTTTCACCCAAGGAGGTTGAGTCCGTAATCGCCCGATTTGAGGGTGTGGCCGATTCAGCGGTAGTAGGCATCGAGGATGAACTGTGGGGTGAAATGGTATGTGCGGCAGTAGTCCTGGAACAGGGCGGGGAGGCCGCGCCGGAGGAGATCATGGATTTTTGCAGGAAAGATCTTCAGCCGTGGAAGTGCCCCAAACAGGTAATATTTGTTGACGAGCTTCCCAGAAACAGCATGGGAAAGGTATTAAACGATAATGTGAAACGCTTTTTTAAAGAAAGCAGGAAATAAAAAGGGGTGGATTTTTGAACTGGAATATAAACAAGGTAAAACAGCTTATACGTCTTGAAAAAGACGCTCAAACAATAATGGAAGAGACGGGGATCAAGCCTGAACCGCTCAGGAGCATTGTAATGTACCTGAACCATCGGGAAGGAAAATTGTACATGGTAAAGGGGCTGTTCGATTAGTTGCGGTTCCCGGTCAGGGGGCTGTTCAGATATCGTAGGCCTTGAGCTGGAAAAGCTTTTTGTCCTGCGTGGCCACTACATGATAAAACTTGTCCTGGGGCACGTATATGTAGGGCACGTCTTCCTGCCTTTTGTATAGGAAGTGTGAAAGGATCATGCGGTTTACCGCCCTGTGCCCTATTATCATGATATTGCTGGCGTTGCCGCTGAGATAAAGGGCCTTCTTTATTCCGAGGTAGACCCTCTTTTTCATGGAAATATATCCTTCGCCTTGCGGATATATGTAATTGTATTTGTCCACTTTTCTGGCATGATAGATCTCCGGCATCTTCAGGTTGATTTCCTCATAACTCATGCATTCGCAGACCCCGCTGTCTATCTCGTTGAATTCCTTTAGGCCGATGATTGAGCACTTACTCTGAAGCGCCTTTATAGGTTCGGCGGTTTGAATGGTTCGCTTTTTTTCACTTGTAAAAATAAAGGGGATCTTCCGGCTGCTGAAAGCCCTGGAAAGGGCTCTGGCCTGAGCAACCCCGGTTTCCGTAAGGCTGGAGTCTCCGCCTATCCTGTTTTCAAGATTAAAATATGTCTCCCCATGCCTTATAAGAAACAGGTTCTTTACACTGTCCGTGACAAGAAAATCCCTCAAGCGGTCGTAAAAGGGGATTGAGCCTTTTATCTCCTCCTCCTCTATCCGGTTGTTGAGGGTATCAAGCCGGACATAGTTTGTTTCCTTCCCCAAGGGGCTGTATATGCGCTCATAGTACCTTATCCTTTCCTTGAAACTCTTTCTTGCCTCTGCCTTTGACAGGTGAGTGAATTCAGGCAGGGTGGTCTTCCTTTCTATGCTGGCTTCAAGGATCATAGGGTCCATGTTGACGCACTCGATAAACAGGATCGGGTGATCTTTCAACAGGCCGGTGACCCTTTGTCTCCTCTTTCTGCTTACATGGGTCGCATCCAGTATCGCCACATCGCCGCGATGCTCCAGGAATTTTTTTGCGCGGTTTATGTTTATGAGGGCTATCTTCTCCCTGAATGTCGCCGCCTCATAGTTGTCCGGGTCATAGAATTCCGGATAGGACGTATCCCGCTTGATGAGTCTCCTGCGCAGGTCACCGTTATTGAAGATCCTGGTCTTTATCGAATCCCGGACAAGATTTTCCTTCAGTTTGTTTGCAAGGGTAGATTTGCCTCTGGCAGGCAGTCCCATCATTACTATAAAAAGCCTTTCGCTGTCCATTATACCGCTTCTCCGATATGAGTGGGTAAAAGGGGTCGATGTTTCAATCCCTGGAGTCGATCAACCCCATGATTTTGCCCCGCCCTGGTTGCCGAGGTGATCTATGAACCTCACGTGACTTCTTGATCACTTTGCCGTATCATACTAATCTTTCGAGTCTCAGACAAAATGGCGGTTGCGGGGCGATAAACAGTAAATCTTCATGAAAAGCTTATGTCAATACCCATATGAATGCAAATCCCGTTTTGATAGCGTATCTTTTCCTGTTTGCGGTAAGCGGGCTCGGAGAACTATTTATAGAGTTTATTAATTCCGGATATTGCGCAAAATTCAGTGAGCAACCCCCGGAGCAGTTCAGGGGTTATATAGACAGGGCGGAGCTAAACAAGATATCCAGTTACAGCAGGGATCGGAGCCGTTTCAACATGTTTCACTCTGCCGTGTCAAAGACACTGTTCCTCCTGATCATTCTTACAGAGTTGCTTCCCTGGTTCCGGGGGTTGACAAAAGGGCTTCCGTACATCCTTTCAGGGGTCCTTTTTTTCGCGTTTCCATCCGTGATCATGGTCTGTGCCGGCATGCCTTTTGATTACTATAATCGTTTTGTCTTAGAGGACAGGCACGGTTTTAATACGGCCACCCGCCTGACCTGGGTAATGGATCAGATCAAGGGGGTGCTGATTGTCGCGGTTCTGGGAGGAGGACTTCTCTGTCTGGTGCTGGTTATTCTTGAATATTCGGGGAAAAACTGGTGGATATGGGCATGGGTCCTGTTTATTTTATTCCAGCTCCTTGTTACGGTACTGTATCCTACTGTTATTGCACCTATTTTCAATAAATTCACTCCTGTTGAAGATGAAAATCTGAGAAAGGAGGTGGAAGATCTGGCCGCAAGACAGGGGATAGGTCTCAAGGGGATTTTTCAAATGGATGCCTCCAAACGGAGCAGGCACACCAACGCATATCTTTCAGGTCTTGGAAAGGCAAAGAGGATAGTGCTTTTTGATTCCCTGATAAGCTCTCACAGCGTGGGCGAAATAGCTGCCGTACTTGCCCATGAGATCGGTCATTTAAAGAAAAGACATATCTTGAAACAGCTTCTTATCAGCTCTTTCAGTACGCTTGTCCTTTTCTATGCCGCCTCATTGATGATTGAATGGGAGGGGATGTATGAGGCCTTCGGTTTTTCGGAAACATCGGCATACGTGGGTTTATTTCTGGTAGGGGTGATCTGGGGGCCTGTCGGTTTTTTCTTGTCGCCGATCAGTATGGCCCTGTCCAGGAGATTTGAAAGAGAGGCCGATTATTATGGAGCGCGGGCGGCAGGCGGGCCTGAAATGCTTTCTTCCGCCCTTAAAAAAATGGCAAAGGATAATCTTGCAGATATCAGGCCACACCCCCTGTATGTCCTGTTCAACTATTCCCATCCCCCGCTTCTTGAAAGGGTTGAACGGCTTGAAAAGATAGATAAATAGCACAGGCGCTACAGAATCCCTTTTCAATACCACGGCATGGATCATTTTTTTCTGTTCCGAGTCTTACGGCCAGGGCTTCCCCCGTTCATGAGTCAAAAAAAGTATGGAGGTCTTTCTCCATTCACATTTTCTCCGTAGAAAATAGATAAGGCCGGATAGAGAGTGCCGGCGCCTGCTCTATAGTGGTTAACGGGGACTGAGTATAGCGAAGCAAAGAAAAGAGCTCCGGCACCTTCGCTTTTAATTTAACAGCAAGCGTTATGTGACGGGCAGGTTTGTTTTTTTGGCCTGATCTGCCGGTTGATTGATCTTGAAGTTTTTATGATAGGGATTATAATTTAAAGGTTGACGGCTATGTAAAAAGACCGACTGCCACGCACCTAGGGCGGGAGAACTCTTTACCGTGTCGTCTTTGGCCTTTTACGGATGCATCAACTGTTACGATACATTATTCTTTTACCGTAGAAAACAATATTTCAGGAGGCAAACCGATGGTTGAAGGTTCAATAACAAGAGCTGGGACAGATGCCCTTGTAAACGATTTTGTAAGAAGCGTGTATAACTGGATGGCAATAGGTCTTGCACTGACGGGATTTATCGCATTTTATGTGGCCGGCAGTCAGACTATGCTCAACCTTATATATGGGAACCGTTTTATTTTCTTTATATTAATCTTTGCCGAACTGGGGCTTGTATTCTCAATAAGTGGGATGATAAACAGGATAAGCGCCGGTACGGCAACGTCCCTTTTTATCCTCTATTCGGCACTTAACGGAGTGACGCTGTCTTTTATATTCCTGGCGTATACCGGGGCGTCCATTGCCAGCGTTTTCTTCATATGCGCAGGGACATTCGTGGGATGCAGCATATACGGATGGACCACCAAAAAAGACCTCACCTCTCTGGGCGGTTTTGTAATGATGGGGCTCATAGGCATAATAATAGCCTCGCTTGTCAACGTGTTCATAAGAAGCAGTGCCATGCATATGATAATAAGCTATATCGGGGTTATCGTTTTCGTGGGTCTGACCGCCTATGACACCCAGAAGATAAAAAACATGGCAATGAGCCGGCCTGGGGATCTCGAGGCGGGGGTGATGAGAAAAGGGGCGATCCTGGGGGCTCTTTCACTTTATCTCGATTTTATAAACCTTTTCCTGATGCTGCTGAGGATTTTCGGAACTTCCAGAGACTAAACAGGAAAAAGCCGTCAACGAGCGATATCAAAGCGAACCCCCTGCAAGGATATATTCTTTTAGGGGGTTTTTTGTTTCAAGATCCAAACGACATGAAACCCTCATACCTGAAACTGGCGGAAAGCGGGGAGTTGTCCCGCCGTATCTCGGTGGCAACCGATATGATGAAATCGTGTCATCTTTGCCCCAGAAGGTGTGGTGTGAACAGACTGAAAAATGAAACGGGTTTCTGCCGGACAGGAAGAAGGGCTCGCGTGGCAAGCTTTGACGCGCACTTCGGCGAAGAGGCTCCCTTGGTGGGAAGATTAGGATCGGGAACCATTTTCATCGCTTCCTGCAATCTCATGTGCATGTTTTGTCAGAATTATGAGATAAGTCATCTGTCCGAAGGGATTGAAGTGGGGCCTGAACAGATGGCACATATGATGATGAGGCTTCAGGAGATGGGTTGTCACAATATCAATTTTGTCACCCCCACCCATGTAGTACCCCAGATCCTGGAATCCCTTTTGCCGGCTGTTGATAACGGCTTCAAACTGCCCCTGGTCTATAACTGCGGAGGCTATGAACGGGTTGAAACGCTGAGGCTGCTGGAAAATATCTTTGATATCTACATGCCTGATTTTAAATTCTGGGACGACAAATGGGCACTCAGGTACTGTGATGCTCCCCGATACAGGCGGTATGCAATCGATGCGGTGAAAGAGATGCACCGTCAGGTGGGGGATCTTAAGGTGGATGAAGCGGGGTTAGCCGAAACGGGACTTATTGTGAGGCACCTAGTCATGCCCAACGGGATCTCAGGATCAAGGTATGTAACGGATTTTATCGCGGAAGAGATCTCTGTCGGCACCTACCTCAATGTCATGGATCAGTACAGACCATGCGGCAGGGCGGGGGAGGATGAATACATAGACAGGCGGCTCAGGTCGTATGAGTTCAGGGAGGCGGTGGCCGCCGCCGGAGAGGCAGGTCTCAAGAGGCTGGATACAAGGGAAAGAAAGCGAATCATCTTCAGGTTCCGATGAAAGAAAACAGGACATTCGTTGTTGGAGATATCCATGGGTGCCTTGATCCATTGATGCGGCTGATGGAAAAGATCGACTGGGACCCGGCAATGGACAGCCTGATATTTGTAGGTGATTATATCGACAGGGGAGAAAATTCAAAGGAGGTGGTCAATTTCATACTGGATCTCATAAGGGATTCACCCAACATAGAGTGCCTCATGGGGAACCATGAATCGATGTTTCTGGAGTATATGTCGGGAAGAGACAGGGACCTCTATTTTATGAACGGCGGGCTGCGCACGATAAGAAGCTACAGCCGGGATAAAGGCTTTTCTGTCCCTGAAGACCACCTCAATTTTTATGGATCCCTGAAGATGTATATCGAACTGGAACGGCATATCGTGGTTCACGCCGGTTTCAGGCCGGGAAGGCGGCTCAAGGAACAGGACCCGCAGGATATGTTGTGGATAAGGGATCCCTTCATTTACTCGGATCATGATTTTGGAAAACAGGTCATTTTCGGCCATACCCCCTTTGAAAAACCCCTTATAGAAAAAAATAAGATCGGGATCGACACCGGAGCGGTGTACGGGGGGAGCCTCACCTGCCTTGAGCTCAATGAAATGATGTTCTATTCCGTCAAATAGGCTGTTTTCCGCCGCCTATGAAGGATTCCGCCACTTCCACGTCCTTTTTGCTTCCGATATACAAGGGGACCCTCTGATGAAGCTGCGAAGGCTCTATTTCCAGTATGGGGCCATGGCCGTCGCTGGCATATCCACCGGCCTCCTCAACGATAAAGGCAAGCGGGTTTGCCTCAACCATGAGCCTCAGTTTTCCTGTCGGCTTTTTGGGGTCCTTCAGATCGGCCGGGTACATGAATATGCCTCCCTTGAGGAGGTTCCTGTGAAAGTCCGCTACCAGGCTGCCTACGTAACGGGATGAGTAGGGCCTGCTGGTTTCCTTGTCCTTGGTCTTGAAATATTGAATGAGTGCCTTTGTCTTTTCATCCCAGTGGGCGTAATTTCCCTCGTTTACACTGTAGATCCTTCCCCTTTCAGGTATCTTGATATCTTCGTGTGAAAGCAGAAATTCTCCCACATCGGGGAAAAGGGTGAAACCATGCACTCCGTTTCCCTTTCCGGTGGTGTAAACCATTATAGTGCTTGATCCGTATATGAAATAGCCGGCGGCTACCTGCTCAATACCGGGTTGAAGCACATCCTCGAGAAGCGGTTCTCCGGAATCGTTATTCTCCTTTTTCCTGTAGATCCCGAAGATCGTCCCGATGCTGACGTCTACATCTATGTTTGAGGAACCGTCCAGCGGGTCAAACACCAGGATGTATTCGCCTTTAGGATACCTGGAGGGGATTTCGATGAGATCGGGGTCTTCCTCGGAACCCATGCACCAGAGCTCGCCGATGTGCTGCATCCTTTCAATCATTACCTGATTGGCAAAGATATCCAGTTTCTGCACCTGCTCATCCTGGATGTTTATTTTTCCCGTCGGTCCGAGTATATCAACCAGCCCCGCCTTGTTTACCTCTCGTGAGATAACCTTGGCAGCCACAATCAGCTCAGAAATAAGAGTTGTAAAGGCCCCTGTTGCCTCCGGGTTTTTCCTTTGCTGATTAAGGATGTGCTGAGTTATCGTGATTCCCACACTTTGCTGCTTCATGTTTCATCCTCTCCTGCACTTCTCAAAAGGTTATCGCAAAAAAACAATCAGGATATTTCCACATACACTTTGCGAGGAATTATTAAAGCCGATGAGCTCAGGAGTCATTTTTCAGGTACACGTCCCAGAATTCAGGTTCTTCATCTCTCCAGTCCGGCCCGAACCTTCTGTTGCAGAAGCCGCTCATGCGCTCATACCATTTTATCCATACATTTTTGCCCTTTTCCCTCGCCTCGAGTATGTCTGAAAGATAGATATCAATATTGTTTATCTCGTCTTTTGGGACATAATAGCTTGCGCCCTTTTCAACCGATTTTTTCAGATTTTCCTTTGAAATCGCATGGGCCGTCAGCATGAGAGCGGGGATATCCCGGGCCTGGGCGATTTCCAGCAGCTCATATCCGCGTACTCCCATTATATCCAGGATGGTGACGTCGTAACTATTTGATTCCAAAAGATTCTTTGCCTCATGAAACTCCGAAGCCTTGTCAATATCGCACATATCCAGGATTTCTCCAAGAAACTCAAGGATATCCACTTCATCATCAACTATCAAAATTTTCTTATCTTGGAGCATCTTTTTGGGGTCCATCTCTGTTCTCTCCTTTGGATAGATATTTCCTCGGTGACGACTTCCTAGCCTGTCTGATCTTTGTATTCAATCCTGTAGATCTCTGCAAGGGTTAGAAAAATGGTTATGATAAACGGACCGTAAATAATTCCCAGAATTCCAAAAAGTTTTATTCCTCCGATTATTCCGATGAAAACCAACAGCGCGTTTAACTCCATGCCCCGTCCGATCAGGCGGGGTTTTATTATATATTCTATCACAGAGCTGTAGACCATGTTGTAGAGCAGATAAGTTATGGCCACGGACATCTTACCTTGAAAAACGAGTATGGCCGTGGCGGGGAAAAAGACGATCGAGGCACCGATTATAGGCAAAAAGGCCATGAAGGCGAGTACGGAACCCCAGAGGAGGGGGGAACCGAGGCCGAAAACGGCAAAGCCTATACCTCCGAGTATCCCTTGAACAATACCTGAGATGCCGTTTCCAAAAATAAGGGAACTCCCCATTTCATTGAATTTTTTTATGACCTTTGCCACCTGCTCTTCAGGCACAGGCAGAAGCCGGGTAATATACTCCCTTAACCTTGCCCCGTCACGGAACAGATAGAAGATGGTAAACATCATCATGAAAAAGTGGATGAGAAAATTGAACAGGTTGGACGCAACGGAACTCAACTGTTTATAGAGAAAAAAGCCCACCTGTTTTCCAAGGCCAGCCGCAAGTTTTTCAATCGATTCAGGCGTGAATTCGATCCCCGCCTTTTCCGAGAGATTTCTTGCCCTTTCAACCCATATGGAATCGCTGTTCAGCGTCTCCTTTATCTGAGCAAGAGAAACCGAATCGCGGGTACGGTCATAAAAATCATATGCCTCATTGGAGAGGGTTCCAACGAACCATACAGTGGGAATAATGAGCACAAGTAGAATGAATACCAGCATGGAGGCCGACGCAAGGTTTTCCCTGTTCCCCAGAAATTTATTTAACCTCAGGTACATCGGATTGAATACACTTGCAATGAGCAGGGCAAAGACTATTGCCGAGATATAGGTCTGGAAAAGCCCCATCAACAGGAGGAGAGAACAGAGTAGAAGTATGAGAAAAAAACTTGATCCATATTTTTTATTCATAGCTATGAGCTCCTTGGGAGCAAATATAGTTGTTAAACCTTGCCTAGTCAAAATATTTCCTCCGTCAGGAGCAATAACAGATCATTGTTGTCAGGCATATTCAGATAAAACGGACCGATCCTGCCGACGCGGACTTATCTGCAGAAGAGTATTTTTAAGACAGCAGGTTGATTAATGTTGACGGCATCGTAAGAAGTCCAACTGTCCCGCATCGGGGGCGGGATTATGCTTCATCTTTCGTCATTGCGTCGTACTATAAGTACGCCTTATTCCTCAAGCTTCTTCGCAAATCCCACCGGGCCTTGCTCAGTGCCACTGCTTCGAAGCGGGTTCCCGGAAGTGCAATCCTTGCATTTGGAGCTTTTTACTGTGCCGTGTGAATCTTGACTTTTTACGAATGCAATCTTGTAATATATCAATATATTCAAAGAAACAGATTGAAGGCGAACATCCCTTGCCATAATCCATACTTTCATATATCAACATTTTATTGAAGAATACAACTGGCATGCTTTTATTTTAAAGCCTTAAGGCGGACACTGAAGAAGGTCAGGGTTTTCAAGTACAAATCAACAACAGTAAATAAATGTATGGATCCGGGTGGCCCGGATAATTGCTCTATTTTTCAAGCCAAAAGGAGCCTGGGAGGTTTTCCTGAGATGCATATCTATGGACCAAATGAGCTTCTGAAAGATATCCATGAAAGAGATTTGTGCGTAGCTTGCGGGGCGTGCGTGGACCTGTGCCCTTATTTCAAGACATACAGGGGCAAGACCGCCATGATCTTCCCGTGCGATCTTGAACAGGGGAGGTGCTACGCGCATTGCCCCAAGGCCGAAGTTGATCTCGACCAACTGTCCGAGAACCTTCGGGGCAAACCCTATGAAGGGAGCGCCCTGGGCGATTACAGTAAGGTGTTTGCCGCCAGGGCCGGTGACAGGATGTCAGAGGGTCCCTTCCAGGCGGGCGGGGCAGTGTCCGCTATAATGTCATTTGCCCTGGAAAACGCAATAATCGACTCGGCGGTCCTCACGGACCGGGAGGGGCTGGTGCCTGTCCCAAAAATCGCAACCAGAGCAAGCGAGGTGGTGGAATTCGCCGGCTCCAAGTACATGGCCGCCCCTACGGTTGCGGCCGTGAACCGGGGTGCGCGTGAGGGTTACACCCGTATGGGGTTTGTCGGAACGCCCTGCCAGGTTACCGCCATTGAACAGATGCGCTTGAACCCGCTGGATCGGCCCGACTTCGTCGATCCGGTTGCCCTGGTGGTGGGGCTGTTCTGCACCTGGGCTCTTGACACACGCAAACTCATAGCAATGCTTTCGAAACGGTTGGATATCAGCGGGATCAGGAAGATGGACATACCCCCCCCGCCTGCCGAGATCTTTGTGCTTGAGACGGATGAAGGTCGCATTGAGATCCCCCTGGATGAAATCCGGCCCCTAGTCCCACAAGGATGCCTTGTGTGTCCCGATATGACCTCGGAGTGGGCCGACATCTCGGTGGGTGTGCTGGAAGGGGAACCTGAGTGGAACATCCTTGTCATACGTTCGGAAAAAGGGAATGAAATCGTTGAAAAAGCGGTTTCCGAGGGCTGGCTTCAGACTAAAGAGATACCGGAACGGAGCCTGGCGCATCTTGCCTTTGCGGCCTCCAAAAAGCGAAAAAGATCCCTCATTAAGTGTATTGAGCAGGGGTTTCTGAATAGCGGTGAGAAGGAACGCCATTCCGTACTCAGGATAAGTGAAGACGTGGTCCGGAAGATAGTCGGAGAACAGGAGGGATAAGAGATGCCTATCCTATTACAGGCGGAAAAGGGGGAAAGGCTCCTGATGATGGGGAACGACGCCATCGCCCGGGGGGCTCTTGAGGCGGGAATCAGCGTGGCGGCCGGGTATCCCGGGACACCTTCGTCCGAAATCATCGAAAACCTCTCAAGGGTCTCTCAAGAGAGGAATATCTATGTGGAATGGTCGGTAAATGAAAAGGTGGCGACAGAAGTGGCCGCTGCAGGCTCCTTTGCGGGTCTGCGCTCCCTTGCCGTCATGAAGCAGGTCGGCGTGAACGTGGCCGCGGACTTTCTGCTCCACTTGGCCCAGTCGGGTACGAGGGGAGGGATGGTCCTGGTATCATGCGAAGATCCTGGGGCCCTTTCAAGCACCAACGAAGGAGAATCCAGGTACTACGCAAAGATGATGGAATTTCCTCTCCTGGAGCCCGGGGGCTTCCAGGAGGCCAAGGACATGACCAAGTGGGCCTTTGAGCTCTCGGAAGAGATAAGAAACGTGGTGATGGTGAGGAGCGTGACCAGGCTCTCCCATGCCAGCGGGAACGTGGTCCTGGGAGAACTTCCCACCGTGAAGGCGGAGGCCCGCTTCCGCTACAACGGGGCCTTCCTGGATCAGATGAAGGGGCCCATAATTAATCTTCCGGGCATGGTGGGCCCCCTTCATGCCCGTCAGCAGGAGAGACTCCGTATGGCCGCAAAATTTATGGAGGATTCTTCTTTTAACACCTACACCGGGCCGGAGGCACCCGAACTCCTCCTTATCACCAGCTCCGCCTGCACGCTTTACAGCAAGGAGGCGATCCATCTGCTCGGGGTCGATGACAGGGTGGGTCTTCTTAAACTGGGTACCACGTGGCCTCTTCCCGACCGTTTACTCACGAAATACCTGTCCATTACTGAAAGAGTACTGATAGTGGAAGAGGTGCTTCCCTTTTTAGAGGACAATATCGAGGCCCTTGCCGCGCGGATTGCCCCAAAGATCGGGATCAAAACATTTCACGGCAAGCACGACGGCACCCTTCCCACAACAAACGAACTTAATCCCGACCTTTTAGTGGGTGCCCTTTCAAAGATCCTGGATGTCCCATATAAAAGTGTTTCCGAGGACTACGCAAAAAGGGCACAGGAGATTGCTGTCCAGGGGGCGCCGGACCGGGCATTGACGTTCTGCCCCGGATGCCCTCACAGGGCATCCTTCTGGAACATCCATAAGGCGCTCAGTATTGACAACCGGGAGGGTTTCATGTGCGGTGATATCGGCTGCTATTCCCTGGCCGCCGGGGCCAGCGGTTTTGAAACCCTCAAGACACTGCATGCCATGGGATGCGGGACCGGCCTTGCCAGCGGATTCGGCAAACTCGATGGCTTTGGCATGGACCAGCCCATCGTCTCTGTGTGCGGCGATTCCACATTTTTTCATGCGGTCATGCCCGCTCTGGTGAACGCCGTCCATAACAGGGCTAATATCACCCTCGTGGTCCTTGACAACCGCGGAACGGCAATGACCGGTTTTCAGGCCCATCCGGGTCTTAAGGTCAATGCGTGCGGAGAAGAAGTCCCGGATATTGACATACAGGGGCTCTGCGAGGCAATGGGCGCAAAGGTCCGGGTCGTGGACCCCTTTGATATGGAAAAAACACAGGAGACCCTGCTGGAAACGCTGGAGGATGATAAAGGTGTCAAGGTCGTCATCCTCAGGCAGATCTGTGCCCTGAGCCCTGAAAAGAAGGGCAAAAAGATGTTCGATATGTGGGTGAATGAAAAAGTCTGCATCGGTGAGAACTGCGGGTGCAACCGGCTGTGCACAAGGGTTCTAAAGTGTCCGGGTCTGGTATGGGACAGTGAGAAAAAGACGGCCGGGATAGACGAGGTTATCTGCGCCGGGTGCGGCGTTTGTGCCTCCATCTGCCCGTCAGGGGCCATCGAAAAAAGGGAGGTTGCCTAAGAAATGGAAAACGCACAGCTTAAAAGCGATCCCTACAACCTTATTATCGCTGGTGTAGGAGGCCAGGGTAACGTCCTTGCCTCCAGGATGGTGGGAGACATGCTGTCCCGACGCGGGTTTTATGTGACCATCGGTGAAACCTTCGGGGCCTCGCAGCGGGGCGGCTCGGTCATGAGCCACCTGAGGATCTCCGCTGCCTCAATCTTTTCTCCCCAGATGCCGAAGGGCAGGGCACATATGATCGTGGCCCTTGAGCCGACCGAAGCAATACGGGTCCTGAGGGATTACGGAAACCCGAAAGTGGGGGTCCTTTGCAATACAAGGCCGATCCACTCCATAGGGGTCATCTCCGGGGAACAGACATGTCCAGCTCTAAAAGAGATAAGGGAATGGGTTGGGGTACTGAGTCTCAATGCCTGGTTTATCGGTGCCACCGAAGAGGCCCTCAAGCTGGGAAATCCCATTTTCGGTAACATAATATCCGTGGGCGCCCTAGCCGCAACAAAGGTTCTCCCCCTGGACCGTGAGTGCTTCGAATCGGTGCTGTTAAGGAAGATGTCACCTGATAAGATCGCAGTGAACCTGGAGGCCTTTGACATCGGGGTGAATATGGTCAGAAAATAGAAGGTCGGAATAAAAGGCCTTGCGGCTAAATGAGGTTGCAGGGCCTTTTCGAGTTTTTTTTGGCGGAAGTGCATGGGAATCGAACCCACCTGCCGAGGGTTTAGCCCGGCACACCGGATTTGAAGTCCGGGAGCCCCACCAGTGAGCTTTCCACTTCCATGGCTCAGTTGCTATATTAATCAAACATATACATTTGTCAACAGCCCTGTGAAGAATGCGGCAAGCTAGCGAAGATGCTCAATGATAATATTGAGTACCCTGCGAACAGGTTCAGCCGCACCCCATAGAAGCTGATCGCCGACAGTGAAGGCGGCGAGATATTCAGGGCCCATGAGCATCTTCCTGATCCTTCCCACCGGGACGTTCAGAGATCCGGACACGGCGGCAGGTGTAAGATGTGCAAGGGTTGATTTTTTGTCGTTTTCAATGAGACGTACCCAGTCGTTTGCCTTTTTGATGATGTCTTCTATCTCATCAACAGGCAGGTCGGCATCCAGTTTTACGGTAAGGGCCTGGCTGTGACAGCGCATTGCTCCCACCCTGACGCATAGCCCGTCAACCGGCACGGGGGATTGACTTCCAAGTATCTTGTTCGTCTCAACAGATCCCTTCCACTCTTCTCGTGTCTGGCCCGATTCCATTTGAGAATCGATCCAGGGCAGTACACTTCCTGCAAGCGGGGCTGAAAAATTGTCTGTAGGAAAGTCCGCCTGCCTCATGCTTTCAGTTACGGCCCTGTCTATTTCAATTGCGGTGGAAGCGGGGTCATCCAGAAACGGCCGGGCGACCCGGCCTATCAGAGACATCTGCTCGGCAAGCTCCTTCATGTTTTTTGCCCCGGCACCTGAGGCCGCCTGGTAGGTCATCGAAGAGACCCATTCCACATGTCCGGAGGCGAATAACCCGGAAACGGCCATGAGCATAAGACTTACCGTGCAGTTCCCGCCGACATATGTCTTTATCCCGGAGCTGAGCCCTTTGTCTATTACGGATCTGTTAACAGGGTCCAGGACTATTATGCTATCCTGGCTGAGTCTTAAGGTGGAAGCCGAATCGATCCAGTAGCCGTTCCATCCCTTTGAACGCAGTTCAGGATAGACCTTCTTGGTGTAGTCTCCTCCCTGGCAGCACAGGATGATATCCAGAGATGAAAGGAGCTTAATGTCAAAGGCGTCTTTGAGGGGCGGAATCATAAGCCCTGTTTCAGGTCCTTTACCTCCCACATTAGAGGTGGTAAAAAATGTGGCCTCAAAGTCCTTGAAATCCTTTTCTTCACGCATCCGCTCCATGAGGACCGAGCCGACCATGCCCCTCCACCCTATAAAACCGATTTTGAGCATAATTTCCTCCGGATAAATTAAAACTCCCCGCTGGAAGCTGCGGGGAATCTCCAAATTTTAAGGCCTTTTGTTTACCTTGCTATCGCCGGCTAACCCTGTGCAACAAGCCACAGGGTAATCGCGAGTGAGGCATTTTTAAAACCTTAACAATACACTTTAGAGTTATCTTTCTCCTACTTCAAGAAAAAATATCCTACCCAATCATCCGGACAAGCGCGTATGACACGGATTCATGGATCACGATGTCCGCTTTTGGGTCCAACGGGGTTTTATCCCGGTTGATAATCATAATTTTGGCCCCGCTTTTTAAGGCATAATCAGGCACCGATGCGGCCGGGTAAACCACGAGTGAAGAGCCAAGGACCATGCAAAGGTCACATTCGCCTGCACAAATGAATGCCCGGGTCATCTTATCCTCAGGCATGGTTTGACCGAAGGAGATGGTGTCGGGCTTAAGTATCCCTGAGCAATCGTCACAATAGGGGATTTTCACTCCGTTTCTTATCCGTTCCTGAATCTGATCCCTTGCGTATCTTTTCCCGCATTCAAGGCATGAGACGGAAAAGGCGTTTCCATGGAGTTCAATAATCCTTTCAATTGAATTTCCCGCTTTCTGGTGAAGATTGTCGATATTTTGAGTCACTATTGCCAACAGTTTCCCCTTATCTTCCAGTTTTTTTAAGGCAATATGTGCCTTGTTCGGTTTCGCGTCCCTCATGCTTTCATAAAATTCAGTGCTCATTTGCCAATATCTTTCCCTTATTCTTTCGTCAGATATTATATTTTGAAAATCGAAATCGGAAGGATCATACCTGTCCCAGACCCCACCGGGGCTTCTGAAATCCGGGATGCCTGATTCGGTACTAAGCCCCGCTCCGGAAAAGACCATGATATTCTTTGAATTTTCGATAAATTCCGCGCCTTTTTTAATATCTTTATCCATTCTCATATCTCCTGCTTGACAACCGGGGTTTAAGTCGGTTTCGCTCAGCCCAAATGATAACTTGAAATTATCAGCTTGAGAAGAAACTATTTTTTTTTATATTATTAGACGGTGTTTATCCGAAAATAGGGGGATTCGGGATGCAGGGCTCAACCGTCGACATTAAGTTATTGGTTTAAATACTTGCTTTATGAATGCTTTTGCCGGAAGTTGAAGGCCGAATGCCGGTGGAGCGATTACGGAAAAGGATATTGTGAGAGGAAAAACCATGAAATGGCTCCTGCTAAGGTGGTTTATGCTTGCCGCCTCCATAATGTTTGCCTCATACCTTATAGACGGGATAATCGTAAGCGGCTTTTTCAGTGCCTTTTTCACCGCTGCCATCCTGGGTATCCTTAATACCTTTTTCCGTCCTGTCATCATAATCCTTACACTTCCGATAAATATCATAAGCCTGGGTCTTTTCACATTCGTTATCAACGCGCTTTTGTTGAAAATGGCATCAGGGGTGATTTCCGGCTTTGAGGTTTACGGTTTCTGGCCTGCCGTGATAGGATCTCTTGTCATAAGCATTGTCAGCTGGTTTTTGAATTCCTTTTTCAATGAAAAGGGGAGGGCGGAGGAGCATATAGAGATGCGCAAAAGGGGTGACAGGTGGGAATAATTGAAGCCGGACGGCTCTTTACTGACATGCGGAAGATGATTCAACACGCTTTTCATGGAACATTGTGCCGGTGGAGATTTATTGATGAATCTTGAAAACGATGAACTGAGAGAACTTATCGGACCGTATACTGAAAGTGAGATATATTCAGAGGTCATGTCCGTGTGCGAAATGGCCTATCCCGACATGAAAATGAACCTTGTAAAAGAGGTTTTTGACGACGTTTTGAGGCTTTTTGCAGGCGAATACGAGGGCTACCGTGAGAGTAACACCTCGTATCATAACTCTGAGCACACCCTTTCTGTTTTTCTTGCCATGGCAAGGGTTATGAACGGGGCAAGACTTTCAGGAGAAACCGTAACAAGAAGGGATATGGAAATGGGCCTTATCTCATCCCTTTTTCATGATACCGGGCTTATACAGGAAGCCGGGGATATGATCGGAACCGGCGCCAAACACACGGTAGGTCATGAAGAAAGAAGCGCTGATCTGCTCTCAGGGTATCTCGGAAAAAGAGGACGCAGCAGTGAAGATATCTCTGACTGCCGAAGTATGATCTTCAGCACAATACTGGGAAGGGAGATATCTGAGATCTCATTCAGAAACAGGGAGATAGAGCTGATAGGTAAGTGTCTGGCAGCATGCGATCTGTTGGGTCAGATGGCTGACCCTGAATATCTGAGCAAGCTTACCCTCCTTTTTTATGAATTTGAAGAGGCATCTGTTCCTGGCTTTGATTCGGAGCTTATGTTGATTGAAAAGACGCAGAGCTTTTACGATTATGTAGTTAAATTGCGGCTGGAAACACTGGGGGATATAACAGGGTATATGAAGGCACATTTCAAGTCTCGTCATGGAAAAGAGGTCGATCCATATGAGGCATCTGTGGAGGCAAACCTTGTCCGTCTCCGAGAGGTTCTGGACTCATCCCGCAGAAATTATGAAAGGCGTTTTGAAAGCGGCGGTGTGATCTGGTAGGGTATCGAGTGGTCAAGCATGGCAATCTATTTAACGGTATTTTCCCCCTTGCTTCCCTCTTGCAGGTTTTGCCACCATATGGCCCGGATCTCCGGTAAAATATCCACAAAACAGCTGTAGATATCAGGATCGAATCGGTGGCTCTCACTTTTTATGATCTCTGTTGCGCTTTCAAACGTCAAAGATCCCCTGTAGACCTGAGAATTAATAAGGGCATCAAATATATCGCATATGGTTGTGAGCCTCGCGCTTTGAGGAATGGCGTCTCCGGAGAGGCCCTCCGGATAGCCGGTGCCGTCCCATTTTTCATGGTGATACCTTGCGATATCGGCTGCCATTCGCAAAAGCGGTATCTCGGAGTCCTTCAGCATTTCGTAACCTATTTCAGGGTGCTTCATAAGGATATCGAATTCCTCTGGATTCAGACGTCGCGGTTTCAGTAGAATGGAATCAGGAATCGCTATCATGCCTACATCGTGCAGGGGGGCTGCGATACGGATGTCGTAGCATTGTTCAGGCGTCCATCCAAGTTTAGCGGCCAGCAGCTCCGCATAGAGGCCTATCCTGCGTATGTGAGCGCCTGTGTCCCCGTGCCGGTATTCTATCGCGGACAAAAGGCGTACTGCAAGTTCTTCTTCGCGGTTTCTTATATCTTTTGTCCTTGCCTTGACCTGCGCCTCCAGGGTCCGTTTTGCCAGCATTGCCTCACGTGCGCTCTGCTTGAGTTTTGATTGTATTTCGTTTTCCTGACTAAGGTTCTGGATTAGAAGAATCCTGCTGTCCCCAATACAGAGCGCCGATGCGTTCAACTGATACCGGTTGCCTTTTATGTCGTTTTCGATCCAGGTGCCGGAATTGAGACGACCCCTGCTTCCCAGCATCCAGAAGGGTTCAGCCTGTTCAAGAAAATGATCTATAAAAGGCGCGATTTCCCAGAATCTGAAAGGCCCCCCTTCAGGAACTCCATCAAGATAAAGGCGTCTGAAAAATTTTGGAATCTCTCCCTGTACCCTGTACTCATAAGCCTTAATTCGTTCCAATACCAGCATGTCCAAAGCGGCCATGAGCTCGACAAGTAAAGGTTCGGTTATCTTTTCGTCCGGTCCTTTCATCCTACTCCTGTTATCATCGAATCATCCTGGCAACCAGCTTTGCAAATGCCGTGTCAACATTTAAACCGGTCTTGGCGCTTGTTGTAAGGAGATCCCATCCATTTTCAGAAAGTCTCTGCAGGCCGTCCATTTCCTCGATCTCCCAGAGATCCGTAAGGTCACACTTGTTAATGAGTAAAAGAAAAGGCAGCGTTCCCAGTGATGCCTCCACCTTTTTCTGGATATCAATTACTATGTCAAAAGTCTCTGCGCGGGTTCCGTCTGCCACGAGAAGGTATCCTGACGCCCCCCTCAGATAGGAGAGTTTTATTTCGGTAAAGTCATCCTCACCCTCAAGATCCCATAGCAGCAGCATTACCTTGTCGCCGTCGAGTTCAACCTCTTTTTTATCTATTTTGACCCCAACTGTAGTGAGATATTTTTCAGAAAACATGTCTTCCGTAAAGCGTCTTACAATGCTTGTCTTTCCGACTGCGAATGTTCCTAACATGCAGATTTTTTTCTGGATCATCTACGTGCCGCTCCTTGTTTCCGGCGTTAGGGCAGACCATAAAAAGACATATAGTTTAATCCCACTTTTTTATCTTTACATCATAATCCGGAATCTTGGCAAGAGCTAAAAGGCTTTACAGCTGATCAACCGATTTTATGGTAACCCAATGCCCTTTCAAAGAAAAGGGCCCTTAAGACCCAGGAACGGATAAAGGCTGAAATGGAAGTAAAAAAGGTTCAAAAGACGCTAATGATGAGGCATGTAGCGCAAATGTACCGAAAAATAGATAACCATGGAAAGAAAGCAGGCAATTATGGGTGTAAGGGACCATGCAATGAGGATATGCCTCAGCGTTTTCCTGCTTATGGTTTTTACTCCTTTGATTATGCCGATGCCGAGCACTCCTCCTATTACCGCCTGGGATGTGGAGACCGGCACTCCTATGAGCGCGTATATGTGTACCGTAATGGCAAGTGAGAGGACAACGATAAGGGCGGAGAAGGGGTCCAGTTCGATTAGCCGTCTACCCACGGTTTCCATGACCGGCCTGCTGAAGGTCAGGATGCCGAGAGCTATGCTTGCCCCGCCTATAAGGGCCGCGTTAAAGACGCTCAATGTGCCTGCACCAACGAACACAGCGGTCACATTAGCCACATTGTTTGCTCCCAGGGCGTATGCCCCGTATGACCCAGCTATTATCATGCAGGTACGGATCAGGATATCAGCGTTAAAAATTGTAAACCTGAGGTGATTATACAGTCTTCCCAGCGCGTAGTATGTGCAAAACGCAATAAGGGCGGCACCTGTGGGAGTTCCGACCCAGCAGAGGATCACCTTTCCAAGTCCTGACAGATAAATCTGTTTATTCAGGATGCCTATCCCGAGAATGCCGCCGATGACCGCCTGAGATGCGGATACGGGAAGGGCCATCACCGTCATGACGGTAACGGTAAGGGCGGCGGCTATCGATATTATTACCGCATGTTCGAGTTTGAAGGTAGTAAGTCCTTTAAGTGTCTCGATTCCGGGCCTGCCAGATACAAGGGCACCGGCGATGACAAAAAAAGAGGCGAGCAGGGCAGCGGTCCAGAATTTGATCATCCTGGAGGAAACGGCAGTGCCGAAGACATTGGATGCGTCGTTTGCTCCAAGTGACCACCCCAGAAAGATACCTCCCAAAAGAGATAACATCAGACCCGCCTCTTCATGTTGATTATGTTTACGCGTCTGGAAACGCTTTCCGCCTTATCCGCTATGTCCCCTATCTTTAATATGAGTTCTTTGAGTTGCAGCTTTTGAAAGGGGTCGGTTTGGGAGTTGAAGATATTCATGATGATTCGACGCTCTATGTGGTCGCAATGACTCTCATTTATATCAATCTTTGATATCAGTTCCCGGATGCTTCCGGATCTCCTGAAAAAGATCCTGACCTGCTTATCCAGCAGATCGCAACATTCCAGGCTTATGCGGATGATTTCGTTGAAATCGAAAAGTATGAATTCGGGAATGGTAAGTTTCTGAAGCTGGAGTATGTAAAGGACTTCCTCGAACACACGGGGGATCTCATCAATCGCCTCAAGCAGACCCATAATATCACCCCGTGAGTCGGGGATAAGGGCCTTTCTGTACATAAGGGATTTAATGTTTTCCCTGATGTCATCCGCCTTGGATTCCAGCTTATGGGTCTGTTCCGTGAGAAAATCAAACTGCTCGCAATGCTGGTTTTCAACGCACACGTGCAGTGCCAGCGAGAAATTTTCCTGAGCCTCGGACAGGGCATCAAGATATTCGTAGATCAAAGATTCCAGGTGATGTTCTTTTTTGAATAGAAATGAAAACATTCCGCCACCTGCCTAATCCCAGTTGGGTGCAAACCTTACGGAAAACATATACCTTAAGTATACATGAAAGCGATTTAAAAACCAGCATGTTAATTTAATTTTAAATGCTTTTTCAATATGGTAAAATACTAATATTTACGACATATCCGCGCACAGTCGACCGGGGCCTTTAAATTCTCTGTAATTCCTGCCGGGCTTCAGTAAGATTTCAGACTCGAGGCGTGGAGGATTCCGAGTCGGAAGATGCCTAATATTTCGTGTGCCTATAAAAAGAAAACCTCCTGTAATAATAGAAATTACAGAAGGTCGAATAATCAGAACGCTTGTCTGTCAATACCTTTTAGGTGGTGGGCGGTCCGGGGTTTGAACCCGGGGCTTCCACCGTGTGAGGATGGCACTCTCCCGCTGAGTTAACCGCCCGATGAACTACTGACTTGATACAATAATGAGGAATCCTTTGTAAACAAAAAAAACTATTTTAGACCCACGAGCCTTTTTAGATCTCTCAGCTCCTGATCCTCAATATGTCTGTATCTGCCCAATTTCAGGTCACCAAGCATTAGCGTGCCAAAGCCGGTTCTTATCAAATGAACTACGTCGTACCCCACCGCGGAAATCATTCTTCTCACCTGTCTGTTTCTTCCCTGGGTTATGGTTATCCTTACCACGCTCTGCCTGCCTTTCCTGCTTACGACGGCCACCTTGCTCGGACCGCTCGGACCGTCGTCCAGGTTCACGCCCCTGGTCAGTTTTTTTAATGCCTCATCGGAGATAGATCCTTCAATGGTCGCCTTATAGGTCCTTGGAAGACCGTATCGGGGATGGGTAAGGCGATTGGTGAGCTGCCCGTCATTTGTGAGGAGCAGGAGGCCGAGAGAATCAAAATCCAGGCGTCCCACAGGATAGATCCTGGTGGAGATCCCCTCAAGCAGGTCTGTGACAAGCCGCCTGCCTTCAGGTTCTTCAAGGGCGCAAATATAGCCGAACGGCTTGTTCATCATAACGTAGATTCTTTCAGAAGGCCCGGGGATCTCTTTTCCGTCCACCATTATGCTGTCGGTGCCCCACACGGCCTTGGTTCCCAGCTTTCGAACCGGACTGCCGTTTACCGAAACCCTTCCTGCCGTGATCCACTCGTCCGCCTTGCGGCGCGAGGTCAAACCGGCCGAGGCTATTATCTGATTTAATCTCATGATTTACCTTGTTTCAATCCGAACCGTTATTCGGTTGATCCGGTTCCCGGTTTTCCTGTTCATGTCCTTCATGTTGGCTCCCTGTCCCGGTTTCGGAACCGTTTTCTTCATCAGGTGAAAATTCCTTTATCTCTTTCAGCCTCGGAAGGGATTGAAGGTCCTTAAGATCAAAAATTTCCAGAAATTTATTAGTCGTCCCATAGATAAGGGGCCGACCCGGAAGTTTTTTTCGGCCCATTATCCTTATTATTCCCTTTTCCATCAGGGTTCTCAATATGCCGCCAGCGTCCACCCCACGTATCCTTTCGATCTCCTGGCGTATTATAGGCTGCTTATAGGCTATAATGGCAAGCGTTTCGAGGGCGGCTCGGGAAAGCCTGGCAGGTGATTTTTTCAGCATATTGAGTATGTAAGGCGAGTAGCTGGATTTAGTCCTGAACTGGTAGCCCTCTGCAACCTCCTTGAGCACAAAACTCCTGTCAAAAGAATCATAGTCATCTTTAAGGGACTCTATGGCCTCTTTTACAATGCCTTTTTTTTCATCAGGCAGAAGAGAAGCTATGTCTTTCACGCTCAGGGGCCTGCCTGAGGTAAACAGAAGGGATTCAATTATGAGCTTAAGTTCATCCGACATGATAGATTTTACCTTACGAATGAAAATCGTTTATGGTTTCTTTCCAATCCGGTTGGAAAAATGGGAGCCGAAAATACCAACAGGTTTTTCGGCAAGGGGGCACGACCGCTCAGCTGGATATAATCCTTATTCAGAAACATGGAATCAGGCGTATGTCGCTTTCCAAATTGGGTTGAATGACTCTAATCTTACCAACATGTATCAATTCAAGAACGGCCAAAAAACTAACCACCATTTCCGACATGCCTCTGTCAGATGTGAAAATGTCGCTGAAAAAGACTGGCCCTTTTTCTTTTACAAGGGCTGTAATCGCCTCTATTTTTTCTTTTAAACTCCATTTGTCACCCTGCATTTTCAACTGAGGTTCCGGCAGACTTTTTTCAATTATGCGCTTGAATGCATCCATCAACTGGAACAGATTGACCTCCAGCCTTGATTCGTCCTCTGAGGGGTCTTTTTCAAAATAGGGAGCCAGTTCACGCCTGAAGACGTCTCTTTCAAGAAGGTCTCTGTCTGAAAACTCCCCGGCAATTTCCCTGAACTTCATATATTCGAGAAGGGGACGTGTTATTTCCACCCTGGGATCATCTTCCTCCTCGTTGTTCAATCCCGGAAGCAGCATCTTGGACTTGACATGAATGAGAGTTGAGGCCATAACCAGAAAATCGCCCGCAATGTCCACATTGAGCGCCTTCATCATATCAATGTATTCGAGATATTGATCAGTGATTATTGAGATAGGTATATCAAATATATCGACCTCATTTTTATGAATCAGGTGTATCAGAAGATCAAGGGGACCCTCGAATATCTCAAGTTTGACTTCATATTCCATTTAATAAGCCTGGTCCGGCAACCAAAGGTCTTTTGTAACAGCCTTGCGTTTGCCTCAGCAGTTTATTGATGCTGGGCTGCTATTTTTTCCTTGAAATTTTTATGAACAAAGTCGATTTCATCGTCCTTCGATTTAAGCAGACCGTTCATACGGGCCTGTAAGAGTCTTTCAAAGACCTGCTTGAATATAGGTCCCGGTTTTATGCCCATTGATAGAAGGTCTTTTCCGTTCATGCTTACTTTTGTGCCTTTTAGCTGGGTGAAATATTTTGAAATAAGCCTTCTGACCTTTTCACTCTGGGCCTTTGCCATCAGATATAACAATAATTCTGTATCATAGGGGCTAAGTAATGTATACAAAAGATAGTTGTCTCCTTTGTACCTGAACAGTTCATCCCAAAGCTTGGTAACGGCCTTTCTCTGATTGAGAATCCTGACCCCGTCTTTATCAATGAAATCCATTTTTTCAAAGATTTCTTTCAGGTGCCCGGGTTCAACCTGTGATGTAATGCCATGCCAATAAACCTGCCACGATTCAACCGGCTCTTCAAGAAAAAGCAACTTATACCATCCAAT